>JGI25911J50253_10000624_pt1 | contig 12052 bp, 13 predicted proteins | sample LauGreSBDMM110SD_3_FD_50253 | JGI IMG/M metagenome (IMG submission 50253) | reverse complement strand
AAGCCCCACTGTAATCGGCTCTGGAAAGGCCAAGGGGGAAAAGTAGTTGCAGTGGGTCTCAACCACCAAGCCGATCGTCTCACCGTTGTGAATCTCCAAAGCCCCCTGCTCTATCAAATAAGCATTCACCGCGGTGTCAAACCAGCTGTAGTAAACGACGTTATTGACGTGCCCATAGGCGTCGTTGTCGCTCCAGCGGGTGGTTACGGGACGCAACACGCGGTAAGCGCTTCGGTTTTCAGCTTGGGGTTTGTACATACAGCAGATTAGAGCTTCGATTGTGCCACTCCAAGCGCTAACTTTTGAGATAAAAACCAACTTTTAACACGCTGCACCCCACCTCCAGAAAAAATATTTAGGTTAAAAATACCAATGGAATCATAGACTTAGAAAAATATGTAACTTTTTTGCTGCATTGCAACAAAAAAGTCTTGCAAACTCGAAATTGCTGCCTATAATTCATTCATGCTGCACTGCAACATATCGAGGCCAGGGGCCAAGTTACGGAGCAGATGGTGTTTAGAACTTTAACTTTTGGAGTATTTATATGTTGACCGTAGAACAAATCGTCGCCGCCCAACGTGCTAACGTTGAAACCCTTTTTGGCTTGACACACAAAGCTTTCGAAGGCGTAGAAAAAATCGTTGAATTGAACCTGACCGCTTCTAAAGCAGCTTTGTCTGAGGCTTCTGGCCACACACAAACCATGCTCAGCGTGAAAGATGCTCAAGAGTTGTTGGCTTTGCAATCTGGCTTGCTGCAACCTTTGAGCGAAAAAACGGCTGCTTACAGCCGCCACCTGTATGACATCGCTACCGGTGCCAGCTCTGAGTTCACTAAATCGGTCGAAGGCCAAGCTGCTGAAGCACAAAAGAAATTTGCTGCTTTGGTTGATACCGCTGCTAAAAACGCACCTGCTGGCTCTGAGTCCGCTGTTGCTGTGATGAAAAGCGCTATCTCTGCTGCCAACAACGCTTTGGAATCCGTACAAAAAGCGGTCAAGCAAGCTACCGAAGTGGCTGAAGCCAACTTCAATGCAGTGGCTGCCAGCGCAACCCAAGCAACAAAAACAGCAACTGCTAAAAAGCGTTAATTGAAAAGCGGCTTCGGAATTGAAATAATTTTCAGTCTCCGAGGCAATGCAAGGGAAAACCCTGACATAATTTAGTCATTGAGAAACATCCGTGTTTCTAACCTGTTGTCTCCTCGGATTCTTTCGAAACCTCTAGGTTCAGGGATCCCTTCAAGGCCTCGTTGCAAAACGAGGCCTTTTTTTTGATCGATGGATTCACACCACGCGTTAACGCGATTTGGCTGCAATAGCCAAACGCAACTGAGGTAAGGCTTGGAGCATGGCTTGGCGGCCGGCTTCTATCGACCGTTTACGGGAGCTAAAGTCAGAACTCGAGACGCCTGTCAAAACCGGACGCACCACCACATCGGCGTCTTTGAGTTCAAATCCGTTGATACTTTTGCCCATGATGCTAAAAGTTTGTAGCAAAACTTCAATCGTTCCGCTGGCCGAACTTGCCTCTGGTGGGCTTGAAATATCAACTGCAATCACCAACTCGGCCCCCATTTTTCTCGCTGCACGCACCGGAACCGGGGAAGACAATCCTCCATCCACATATTCATGGCCATTGATTTTTACGGGCGTAAAGACGGCGGGTACTGCGCTTGACGCACGCACTGCAGTTCCCGTATCGCCGCGCTGAAACAATATGTCGTTGCCAGAGTTGAGATCGGTTGCCACAATACCCAAGGGCATTGGCATCGCCTCAATGGGCTTTTGTCCCACCTGCGCGTTGACATACTTGGCCAAAGCTTCACCGCGCAATACCCCACGGCCAAAAAACGGAAGCGTCCAATCTGCGATGGTGGACTCCTCCATGGTCTCGGCTACTTTTTGAAGTTGCGCGCCATTTTTCCCACTCGCATACAACGCGGCTACCAAACTCCCCGCCGAAGTGCCGGTGACTAACGCGGGGTTAATTCCTGCTTCTTCAAGCACTTGAATAACCCCGACATGGGCGAATCCTCGCGCCGCTCCGCCCCCTAACGCCAAACCAATTTTGGGTGGAGTTTTAGGTATTGCAACGCTGACTGTTGGCGCCACAACGGGAGGCGTTGGTGGTGCACTTGCACAACCGAACAACACCAAAGACGTCGTCCAAAGGAAAAATTGAAACAGTATTTTTTTCATGGTTTATCAAACAGGCCTGTGACACAATAGATTGCTACATATTAAAGAAAAAGAGAACGCACCATGTCCCGTCAAAGCATTTGGGCTTCCAAGGTTGCTGCCCTTGTGCAATCAGGCAACAGCCAAGCGGCATTGGCGCAAATCAAAGTTGCACCCTCTGTCAAAGACGTCAAACAACTGCGTGACTTACTCTTGAAAAACAAACTGCTAGCGGCCAACCCGAATGTCGACAGCGCGACGTCCGATCAAATTGTGGCGCTTTCAGCGCCTCGACTGCACCGCTCCCCCTAAGTGGACTGAAGTAGTCGGGCGATTTTCCGCTCTTTTTTATGGCAGCCAATCCAACGCTTGCATATAGTCTGCAGACACCATCAAATTATCCCAAGACATCGCCTGACTTTTTGGCAACAACTTCCAGCGACGCTCTTCGCTGGTCTCGCTGACTTGCCAATGGCCTTTGAGCTGCGCTTCAGTCAAGCCAGCAATGAGCTCATCGATGGGAGAGGTTTCTCCCGGCTTAAGGGGCAAGGATTGGTTGCATAAAAGAACCAAATCACAACCAGCGTGAAGTGCCGCAATGGAGGCTTCGGTGTAACTCAACTGGCGGCCACCCAGGTGCCTTGCGGCAGCCATCGACAAATCATCGCTAAATATGGCGCCACCAAATCCCAACTCGCCGCGCAAAACATCGTGGAGCCAAACGCGTGAAAATCCGGCAGGCAGAGAATCCACTTTCGGATAGATCACATGGGCGGGCATCACGCTATCCAGAGCGGTTCCCAACCAACGGTAAGGCGCGGCATCATCTTTCAAAATTGCGGCGCGTGTTCGGCGATCTATCGCGGTGGCTACGTGTGAGTCCGCTTTGACAAAACCGTGGCCGGGAAAGTGTTTTCCACAATTGCCCATGCCGCTTTTTAAAAGCCCATGCATCACGCTTTTGGCCAAGAGACTCACGACCCGGGGATCACGCGCAAACGCCCGGTCACCAATCACGCTGCTTTCACCGTAGTCCAAATCCAAGACGGGAGCAAAACTGAAATCCACACCACACGCACGCAACTCGGAACCCAAAACAAAACCGCAGGCGGTCGCGGCCTGGGTGGCATCTAAGGGACCGGATTTTTTCCCATTGTGAGGCGCATCCATCCACATTTGACCCAAAGCACGCATGGGTGGCAAGTGGGTAAAGCCATCGTTTTTAAAGCGCTGTACACGCCCGCCTTCGTGGTCAACGCAAATCAAAAGGTCCGAACGCAGTTTTTTAATGCTGCTACACAAGGCGGTGAGTTGGGCGCGGCTTTCCCAATTACGGGAGAACAAAATCAAACCGCCAACTAAAGGATTTTGGAGTCTTACGCGGTCCACTTTAGTGAGCTTGGTACCGGCAATATCAATAATGAGCGGGGCGTGGAAAGTCATGGTTTGGATGGGTTCATTTCGACGACACAAAAACTCGCGGCATAGTCTGTCTCATCGGTCACAGTGACGTGAGCAAGGAGTCCTTTGGATTCAAACCACACTTTAAGCTCGCCATGTAACACGATAAAAGGCGCACCACTGGCATGGTTGGCAATTTCACAGGAGCGCCACGTCATAGGCATGCGCATCCCCAATCCAATCGCTTTGCTAAACGATTCCTTGGCGCTAAAACGGGTTGCAAGGTAACGCACGCCTCGCTCGGGCCAGCGCGCACTGCGCTTCTTCCATACGAGCAACTCTTGGGGACTTAAGACTTTGGCAGCAAAACGCTCACCATGGCGCTGCAAACTGGTACGGATTCTGCGAACATCACAAATGTCGGTGCCCAGTCCGTAAATCATGGTCGAAGGCAGTGCAAGTATTGCTTCACCGTCTCGGTGTAGCCTAGTTCTAACGCATCGGCAATGAGCGCATGGCCAATCGATACTTCACTCAGCCCCGGCACCGCCCGAGCAAATGCCGCTAGGTTGTCGCGGTTTAAATCATGGCCTGCATTCACGCCCAGACCCACAGCCAACGCCGCTCTTGCCGCATTGGCAAAACGGTCCAGTTGCGCCGTTTGGCTTGGTGTTGCCCAAGACGCAGCGTAGGGTTCGGTATAGAGCTCGACCCGGTCTGCGCCTACGGCTTTGGCTTGCGCCATCGCATCAGGCGTTGCATCCATAAACAAACTCACCCGCAAACCCCACGCGTGTACTTGTGCAATCAAGGGGCGAAGCCGATTGGCGTCTTGAGGAAAATTCCAACCATGGTCGCTGGTAAATTGTCCTTCGCCATCAGGGACAAACGTAACCTGATGAACAGGGAGTTTGCGGGCGATCAAGTCAGCAACGCAGTCCATGAGATTGTGCAGAGGGTTGCCCTCAATATTGAACTCTTTATCTGGCCAGGCCTTCATTAAATATACCCAAATGCCGGGTATTTCGGACCAAAGCCACTTTATTGAGATTAACGGACAGTGCAGTTGAATGGGTTGTCATAACAAGGAGACTTAAGCGTCAAAGAGATTGGATATCCAACATCATTTGCCGCGTTCTTAGGGTTTTTACCCCGCTATGGTAGTGCAGGAGTGAACGAAGCTGGGGTTTGAGCGCATTACTCAAAGCGGCGCAGGCACGCAAAGTCGTTGTAAAGGGCACGCTGCTGTCAAGTGTCGCTTGCAATTGGGACCACTGCGCGCCACTTAAGCTGGCGCGGTCATCGTCGTGCGCCAAGCGCAGCCCGCCTTCCGGAACCAAGGTGTATTGGTGGGTTGGCTGTAAAGCGCCGAGCGTCATGGTTTGCGCGTCGAGTTGCGGCAGCAAGCCCACTTCTCGCAAAAGAAAAAGTTCAAAGGATCGCAGCGCGGCCTCTAACACTTCTCCATGCGCACTGGCAATCACTTCCACCACATTGGCATAAGCATCAAACAAAGTGGCATGTGGATCGTCGCGGGCTAACAACGTCATCACCAACTCATTGATGTAGTAGCCGGAAAGTAGTGCCTCTCCGGAGGGCATCGCATAGCCTCCCTGCCACTCAGCGCTCTTTAAGGTGCGGATTTCCGCATCGCCGCCAAAGGCCAGATGCAAGGGCTGCAAAGGCAGCAAGATGGGCCTGAAGCTCGAACTCGGGCGCTTCACGCCTTTGGCAATTAAAGCGATACGTCCGTGGTGGCGCGTAAAAACTTCCAAAATGAGACTGGATTCACTCCAGTCATAGCGGTGAAGAACAAATGCGGGTTCGTCTGCGATTCGCCGTGTGGCCATTTACTCGTATCCAAACGAGCGAACGCGTGCCTCATCGTCCGCCCAACCGGATCGTACTTTGACCCACATTTCGATAAACACTTTGGCGTCAAGAAGTTTCTCCAACTCGACGCGGGTTTCCATGCCAATGCGTTTGATCCGCTCCCCTTTATCGCCAATCACCATGGCCTTGTGACCGTCACGCTCAACAACGATGGTTGCGGCAATGCGCAGAAGGCGTTTTTGCTTGCCCCGGCCGGCTTCTTCTTCAAACTTATCGATCACNACCGTGGAGGTGTATGGCAGCTCATCGCCCGTGAGTCGAAACAGCTTTTCNCGCACGGTTTCACTGGCTAAAAATTTCTCGCTTCGATCCGTNAGTTCATCTTCGGCGTACCACCAGGCTTGCTCNGGCAGGTATTTTTCNCAGATTCCCAACATCCGCTCGATATCCTTGGCATTTTTAGCGGACATCGGAACAAACTCGGCAAACGCNTGGCGTTGCTGCATNTCNTGCAACCAGGGAGCNATATCTGCACGGCGGTTGACTTGGTCGAGTTTGTTGGCCACTAGCAATGTAGGGACCTGCTTGCTAAGGAGCGCCAATACTTTGGCATCGGCTTGGTTAAACATGCCCGCCTCCACCACAAACAAAATCAGATCCACATCACCCACCGCACCCACTACGGTTTTATTCAAGGAGCGGTTGAGTGCGTTGTTGTGGCGTGTTTGAAAGCCTGGGGTGTCGACGAATACGAATTGGGTTGCCCCGCGGGTATGCATCCCCGTGATACGGTGGCGGGTGGTTTGCGCTTTGCGCGAGGTGATGCTGATTTTTTGCCCCACCAGCGCATTCATCAGTGTCGATTTACCTACATTGGGCTTGCCAACGATAGCAACCAAACCACAGCGCTGGCCCTTAAGCCTTGGGTGCCAGGCGCTACGGCGCGAACGGTGGTTTTGAGCAAGCCTTCGAGCATGCTGTCCAACGCATCGGCGGNTTGTACTTCTCCCTCTTGCATAGGTTCTTGCACAGGTGCAACTGGAAGTGGTTTATTTTTTTTTGAAACTGTCATAGCCCCNCCCTTGAATGAATAGTTTGTAGCATGGCTGCGGCAGAGGCCTGTTCAGCGGCACGGCGTGATCCGCCAATACCGCGTTCGGTCAAATGCATTTCTGGAATTTCACATTCCACATCAAAACTTTGCTGGTGCGCGGCTCCCAAAACACTGACCACCCGGTACTCTGGAATTTTCAATTTCCGACCTTGTAGCCACTCTTGTAACTCAGTTTTGGGATCTTTGCCAATCGCGTCCATCTGGGGATTGATGTCCACGGAGGCATACAAGCGGTGAACCAAGGCTTGGGCTTTCGCAAATCCAGCGTCGAGGTAAACCGCCCCAATCAGAGACTCCAATGCGTCCGCTAATATCGAGGCGCGTTTTTGCCCCCCAGAGCGCATCTCGCCTTCGCCTAACTTGATGACCAGGGGCAACCCCAAATCCACCGCAATTTTGTGCAAAGTGTCTTGCTTAACCAAGTTGGCACGCACCCGCGATAAATCGCCTTCTGGTAAATCAGCGAGGCGTCGGTAAAGCAAATCCGACACCGCCAAATTTAATACCGAGTCACCCAAAAATTCAAGCCGCTCGTAGTGGTCCGCAGAAAAACTCCGATGCGTGAGCGCACGCTCGAACAGCGTGGGATCGGTGAATTCGTGCTGCAAACGCTGTTGCAACTCTAATTTAAGCGTACTCACTTTATGGCAGCTTCAATGGAATGACCCAATACGCTTGAGACTTCCGAAATTCATCCAAACAAAGAAGGCTTTACCCACGATATTTTTCTCAGGCACAAAGCCCCAATAGCGCGAATCCATGGAGTTATCCCGGTTGTCCCCCATCATGAAGTAGTGGCCTTCAGGCACTTTGCAGGTGACGCCCTCAATGGTGTAATTGCAAGCCTCAAAGCCTGGGAATTTTTCTACTCCAGGGATAAATGCAGGGCGGTCGTCGTCGTTAAGCAGTCGGTGGGGCTGTGCTCCGAGCGCTTCTTGGTACTGCTTGAAGTAGCGCATGGAATCTTCATCAAAGAACTCAGGGACCGTCTGGGTTTCAATGGTTTTGCCATTGATCGTTAGACGCTTATTGAGATACGCCACCGTATCGCCTGGCAATCCTACGACGCGTTTGATGTAGTCCAAACTGGGCTTAGGCGGGTAGCGAAACACCATGACATCACCACGTTGGGGTTTTTCACCGTCGGTGATTTTTGTATTGATGACCGGAATACGCAAGCCATAGTGAAATTTATTAACCAGAATTAAGTCGCCCACCAAAAGCGTTGGGATCATTGAACCTGATGGAATTTTGAATGGCTCGACCAAAAAAGACCGCAAGAAAAAAACCGAAATAATGACAGGAAATAGACCTGCGGTCCAATCCAGCCACCAAGGCTGGGCCAGAATATGGGCCTGCGCTTGGGCAATATTTCCATCGACTTGGGTGATGCCCTGCTTCAATAAGTTAGCCCGGCGCTCCGTGTCATTGGCTTCCAACTGGGCTGCCGCTTTTTGTCGTGCAGGCCAAAAATACAAGCGCTCGGCAATCCAATACAGTCCAGTGATAGACGATGCAATGAAAAGCAGCAAGGCGAAGTTTCCTTCGACATAACCCACGTACCACGAGCCGATATAGGCGACAAAAGCAGCCAGAACAAAAGAGGTAAGGACTTGCATTAGTCTTCCACCTGCAAAATCGCCAAGAATGCTTCTTGCGGAACTTCTACGGATCCAATTTGTTTCATGCGTTTCTTACCTGCTTTTTGTTTCTCTAAAAGTTTGCGTTTGCGTGAAATGTCACCGCCGTAACACTTGGCCAACACGTTCTTTCGCAAGGCTTTGATTGTCTCACGCGCAATGATGTTGGCACCGATGGCGGCTTGAATAGCAACGTCATACATTTGCCGCGAAATAATCTCCCGCATCTTGCCCACCACTGCGCGGCCTCGGTAGGTGGCTTGGCTGCGGTGAACAATGATGGATAAAGCATCGACCTTCTCACCGTTGAGCAAAATATCAACCTTAACGACATCAGCCGCGCGGTACTCTTTGAACTCGTAATCCATAGAAGCGTAGCCCCGACTGACCGATTTAAGTTTGTCAAAAAAGTCGAGAACAATTTCACCCAATGGCATTTCGTACGTGAGCATCACTTGTCGCCCGTGGTAGGCCATATTCATTTGCACGCCGCGCTTTTGGTTGGCCAGTGTCATGACCGAGCCAACATATTCTTGGGGCATGTACAAATGCACGGTCACGATGGGCTCGCGTACTTCTTCCAACCGGCCTTGGTCGGGCATTTTGGAAGGGTTTTCAACCATGCGCACAGTTCCGTCGGCTTGAACGACTTGGTACACCACGCTTGGCGCGGTGGTAATAAGGTCTTGGTCAAACTCACGTTCCAAGCGCTCTTGAACAATCTCCATGTGCAACAAGCCCAAGAACCCACAGCGAAACCCAAAACCCAGCGCTTGGGATACTTCTGGCTCATAGTGCAAAGACGCATCATTGAGTTTGAGTTTCTCCAGACTGTCGCGCAAACCTTCGTATTGGTTGGCCTCAGTAGGGTACAAACCCGCAAACACTTGGGGTTGTATTTCTTTAAAGCCGGGCAACGCCATAGTCGCAGTCGCTGCCGCGCCGCCACTACCCTGCTTGATCAAGGTAATCGTGTCGCCGACTTTCGCAGCCTGCAACTCACGAATACCCGCAATGATGTAACCCACCTCACCAGCCTCCAGGGAATCACGCGGTTCGTTGGCTGGGGTAAAAACGCCGAGGTTGTCTGCGTTATACATAGTCCCGGTGGCCATCATTTTGATGCGCTCGCCCTTGGCCAAACGCCCATCGACGACCCGCACCAACATCACCACACCTACGTAGCTATCAAACCAACTGTCAACAATCATGGCTCGCAAAGGGCCCGCAGGATTGCCTTTGGGCGCGGGGATTTTGGCGACAATCGCTTCCAAAATTTCTTCAATGCCCATTCCTGTCTTGGCCGAGCACGGAATCGCTTCACTGGCATCTATCCCAATGACGTCTTCCACTTCTGCGCGTGCATTGTCTGGGTCCGCATTGGGCAAATCCATCTTGTTAAGGACAGGAACCACTTCCACGCCAAGTTCTAAAGCGGTGTAGCAATTGGCAACCGTTTGGGCTTCAACCCCTTGGCTTGCATCGACAACTAAAAGTGCGCCTTCGCAGGCAGACAGCGAGCGACTCACCTCGTAGGAAAAATCCACGTGGCCCGGCGTATCAATCAAATTCAAGTTATAGACTTGGCCATCTTTGGCTTTGTATTTCAAAGCCGCGGTCTGCGCCTTGATAGTTATCCCGCGCTCTTTTTCAATATCCATCGAGTCCAAAACCTGGGCCTCCATGTCTCGCGCCTCTAACCCACCGCAGCGTTGAATCAAGCGGTCAGCCAAGGTCGATTTGCCGTGGTCAATGTGAGCAATGATGGAAAAATTTCTGATGTGGTTCATCAAGGAAGNGCTTCAAGTGGTTGAATTAAAAAGAACCAACAAGAAAAAAGGGCACGTCAGTGAAGTGACGCGCCCTGAACCAACAGTCTTTGGCAACTGCGAAAGTTGGAACTTCATTGTAGGCAAAAAGTGCGAAAAGCACAGGGCAAAATTAAGAATTTAATAGCGTTGCGGACTTACAACGGGAAAGTTATGCACAGCTTGTTAACAAAACGAAGGCTTGTGCAGTGGGNAAGGTGTGGATGGCCTGTTGGTTACTTGGGGACATGTCGCATCATGAATTCCATGCTGCGCTTTATTCCAAGAATCTACACTTTGAGGGCTCCATTCTAACCAAAATAGGCTTTCGTACAGTTCTGACAATGGAACCCTTATCGCGTAATAATTAAAAAATAAATAAACTCCGGTTTCATTCTTTGCCTAAAGACCCTAAAAAGTCATGTTTTTAGGGTCTTTGGTCCGAATTTCTAAGGGTTTACCTTGATAACAGCGTACTGGGTCCATTCTCCACGCCGGAACAAAATGGTCAAAGGTTTGCTTTTTTCATGCTTTGACAAAACAGCCTCCAATTCTTTAACCGACGCGGTTTGGGCGTTGTTAATCGACAAAATAATATCGCCTTCTCGCAGACCNGCNCGGGCTGCGGCNTCNACTGCGGCGTCTACACGCACTCCCGCTTTGAGNTTGAGCGTTTGCTTTTGCGCATCCGTCAAATCGCTGATGCTCAGGCCAAAGAATTGGGTCACCGTTGCTTTGGGTTTGTTATCTGAGGGGCTGGCTTTGGCTGTGGGCTTGTCAGCTTCAATCTCGGCAATGCTCACACTCAACTCTTTGAGCGCACCGCGCCTAAAGAGGGAGATATTTGCCTTGGTACCAGGTTTGGTGGCGCCTACGATGCGGGGGAGATCCGCTGATTTTTCAATCACCTTGCCATCAAATTTAAGAATCACATCACCGGCCTCAATGCCCGCCTTTTCAGCAGGTGCACCCACTTCCACACCCGTCACTAAGGCGCCTTGCGGCTTGGCCAACCCAAGGCTCTCCGCAACCTCCTTGGTCACAGCGCCAATTTGCACACCAATGCGGCCTCGCGACACGCGGCCTTGGGTTCTTAGCTGTTCGCTCACGCGCACTGCTTCATCCATGGGTATAGAGAATGAAATGCCCATGAAGCCGCCGGATCGGGAATAGATTTGGCTATTGATGCCAACGACTTCACCGCGCATATTGATCAACGGCCCGCCTGAATTTCCAGGGTTGATGGCAACGTCGGTTTGAATCAAGGGTAAAAAGTCACCGGTATCGCGCTGTTTGGCACTCACGATGCCTGCGGTCACCGTATTTTCAAGACCAAAGGGGGAGCCAATGGCCATGACCCACTCGCCTACTTTCAAACGGTTAACGTCACCCACTTTGACGGCCGGAAGCCCACTCGCCTCGATCTTGACCAGCGCGACATCACTGCGTCGATCGCTGCCAATGATTTTGGCTTTGAATTCGCGTTTATCCGTCAAGGTGACGATGACTTCATCTGCACCGTCGACCACGTGGGCGTTGGTCATGATCAGGCCATCGGAGGACAAGATAAAGCCAGAGCCCACACCACGGGGTTGCTCTTCTTCTTGTTTGGGGCTGTTGGGGCGCGGTGCTTGGCGAGGCATGTTAGGCATCGGCAAACCAAAACGCTTAAAAAACTCCAACATCTCTTCATCCGCAGGGGAAGCGCCCTGCTGTTGGCGCTGAACGACACGCTCTAAGGTCCGAATATTGACCACCGACGGACCGACCTGTTCGACCAAGTCGGTGAAATCNGGCAGGGCGCGGGTCTGCGCNACAGCNTGCTGCATCGGCAATACGGTGATTCCGATAGTGACCGCTAGCGTGGCACATGCCATCACAAGGGCGCGAGAAAAATTCAAGGTTTGAGTTTTCATAGGTTGACTGCAGTTACTCTCAATTCAAAATTCAAAAATTCGAACGGGGGCCAATCCCTTCATTGTGTTGGCTTAAACCATTAGCGAGGGATCGGGTGGACAATAAAGCCCTTCGAAAGGCCTGCCACCGCTCATGGTCATTCGCGCCTTTATGCAAC
>JGI25911J50253_10000615_pt1 | contig 12088 bp, 9 predicted proteins | sample LauGreSBDMM110SD_3_FD_50253 | JGI IMG/M metagenome (IMG submission 50253) | reverse complement strand
TTTAATTGACAACTAAAATAACTATTTTTGCCCACAGAAAAACGACTATGTTAGATAAATTAGAAGCCATACAAGCAAGGTTTGAACAAGTGGGCGTGGCTTTGACCAACCCTGAAATCATTAATAACCAATCTGAGTTTGGTAAGTTGAGCAAAGAGTATCGCTCTTTGGAAAGAATCATGCAACCTTTTGAGCGTTATAAAAGAGTTTTAGCGGATCATCAATTTGCCAAAGAGAGCTTAAATGGAGATGATCCTGAGATGCGTGAACTTGGCAAGCTTGAATTGCCAGCATTAGAAGATGAGAAAATACAATTAGAAAAGGACTTAACTAAATTATTAATACCTAAGGATCCGCAGGATGATAAAAATGCAATTATAGAATTAAGAGCGGGTACTGGTGGAGACGAAGCAAGTTTATTCGTAGGTGATTTATTAACTATGTATACTAGGTATTGTCAAAAGAAAGGATGGAAAGTAGCGATTGCAAGTGAGAGTGAAGGAACAGTGGGCGGTTATAAGGAAGTAATATTAGAAGTTGCAGGCGAAGATGTATGGTACTATGAAATTTGAAAGTGGTGTACATCGTGTGCAACGTGTACCAAGTACAGAAACACAAGGAAGAGTGCATACTTCAGCTGCTACTGTTGCGGTAATGCCAGAAGCGGAGGAAGTTGATTTTGTATTGAATCCTGCAGATGTAAAAATGGAAACTTCACGAAGTGGTGGTGCAGGTGGTCAGAATGTAAATAAAGTAGAGACCAAAGTGATGTTGACGCATATTCCAACTGGGACGGTGATTATTTGTCAAACAGAAAGATCGCAGTTGGGCAATAGAGAAAAAGCCATGGGCATGATGCGTACTAAATTATTTGAGGAGCAAGTACGCAAGCAAGAGGATGAAATTTCGCGTCATCGTAAAACATTGGTAAGTACAGGTGATCGTAGTGCAAAAATTAGAACTTATAATTGGCCACAAGGTAGAGTGACAGACCATCGCGTAGGGGTCACTTCTTACAATTTAGATGCAGTTATTAATGGGGAGATTGAAGAATTTATTGAAGCATTACAAGTAGCGGAGAATGCAGAAAAAATGTTGGTACAAAACTAATTTTTTCCNGCAATACTTTTTTCCCAATCCCAAGCNGTGCGCATCATATCNTCTAANGAGTATTTAATTTCCCAGCCTAATTTTTTAACAGCGTAATCGTTGTTGGCATAAATCGCAACAATATCTCCTGCACGTCTTGGTCCTATTTGATAATTCAATGCAAGACCTGAAACTTTTTCAAATGCTTTAATAGCTTCAAGAACAGTAATTCCATTACCTGTACCCAAATTAAAAATTTCACAACTCTTGGGCTGATTGTTTTTTATTGAGTATTGTAAAGCCAAAGTATGTGCGCGTGCAATATCGCAAACATGAATATAATCACGAATACAACTTCCATCGCGTGTATCGTAATCATCACCATATACTTGCATTGTAGCTAATTTCCCAATGGCAGTTTGTGTAATGGCTGGTACTAAATTTTGAGGACGACCAATGGGTAATTCTCCAATCGCATTGGAAGGATGTGCACCTACTGGATTAAAATAACGCAACAAAATAGTAGATAATGATTCAACAAAAGCAGTATCCTTAATAATACTTTCGCCCATTTGCTTGGTAGCACCGTAAGGCGAAGCTGCTGGTTGTAATGGGGTTTGTTCAGTTACTGGAATAACTGCTGGGTTACCATATACAGTACAAGAGGAAGAAAAAATAAAATGCATTGCATTGTACTTTACTGCCAACTTTAATAAATTCACTAAGGAAAAAATATTATTCTCGTAATAAGCCAAAGGCATTTCCACAGATTCGCCCACTGCTTTGTAAGCAGCGAAATGAATGACGCCTGTGATATTTGGATTTTCGGTAAATATGGATTCCGCTGCTTTCGCGTCGGTCAGATCGATATTGTAATTTTTTACTTTCTTCCCGGTAATTTTTTCAATACCCGCTAATGAATTTTCGGATGACCTTGATAAATTATCAACTGAAATTACATTAAAGCCATTTTCAATTAAATCTACAATGGTATGTGCGCCAATATATCCACAACCACCTGTCACCAAAATTGTTTGCATGTTGAAAATTTAGTATACAAAGTAACGGAAAAATATCCTTAAGACATCGTGTTAGGCAAGGTAAAACCAACTGTTGTGCCCACATTCACGGTGCTTCTGATGTGCATGGTTTCCTGATGTGCTTCTAAAATGTGTTTGCAGATGGCAAGTCCCAGGCCTGTGCCACCAATATCTCTACTTCGCGCATCGTCTGTTCTATAAAAACGCTCAGATAATCTTGGGATATGTTCCTCCGCAATGCCAATACCATCATCGCTTATTTCAATCAACACTTTACCTTCTTCCAATTTGTATACGCTAGCAATAATTTGGCCATCTATTTTTCCATACTTCGCCGCATTAGAAAATATATTTACTAAAACTTGATAAATTTTATTTTTATCAGCAAATACAGTGGTGGGTGATTCACTTCCTTTTTTAAAATGAAATTGAATATTTTTTTTGAGGCCCTTTACGCTTAAGTTTTGCGCTACTTCATTGATTAAATCCTGGATAACAAAGGAATGTTTTAATATGGGGTCTTTGCTTATTTCTAAATTAGTAATAGTATCTACATCATTTAATAACTGTACCAATCTTAAAACATTCGCCTGTGCTTGATGAACAAACTTGTCCCTTTGTGCAGGATTATTTATTTCGCCATCACTTAATAATTCAAGGTAACCCTGAATGGCAAAAATGGGGGTTTTAATTTCGTGCGACAAATTTTGTAAAAATTCTTTTCTAAATTCCTCATTAGATTGTAGTGTCGCAATTTCATTTGCTTTTTGAACGGCCCATGCTTCCACATCTTCTCTTACTTCATCCATTCCCTTTCGAGGAAGTATATATTTTTGATAAGCTTCTTCGCGTTTTGTTGCTTTTGTTTGGGCAATTAATTTATAGATCAATTTTATTTTTCGATAAACAAAAAAATCTAAAATTTGGTGTATTAATAAGTAAGCAAAAATAAAGCAGACTAAAAAGTAACCCACCCAATAGCGCCAATCATGCATTAATAAAAAAACGCTTGTTGCAATAATACTAGAAAGTAGCAGTGCAGTGAGCGCAGCTAATTGCTTTGGAGATAAATTTTTTTGTTTAAACATGCACCTGTGCCTTTATAGAGGCGAATACGAAGGTATCTATTTTGTCACTAATAATCGAATTTGTAACCGACCCCTTTCACAGTGGTAATACAATCAATACCTAATTTCGCTCTTATTTTACGAATATGTACATCAATAGTGCGATCGCCTACGATAACATCATTGCCCCAAACTTGGGAAAGTATTTCGTTTCTTAAAAATACACGGCCTTTTTGCGCGGCCAATAAATATAATAGTTCAAATTCTTTTTTAGCCAAAACATATGGCACGCCATTAAGAGCTGTTCTGTATTGCGCAGGATCAATGGTTAAGCCATTGGTAGTAACAATCTTTGAATCGCCAGCAGCAGGTTGAATTCTTCTGAAAAGTGCAGTGATGCGGCTTATTAAAACTTTAGGACTAATTGGTTTCGATACAAAATCATCCCCGCCCAATTCAAGTCCTTTAATATGTGAAGCCTCGTCATTGAGTGCAGTTAATAGTACGATTAATGTTTTATCAAATTGTGAATTGCTTCTTAAGTATTCGCAAACTTCAAATCCAGTTCGCTTTGGCATCATCACATCTAAAATAATACAATCTGGTTCAAACTGTTTTGCTTTTTCAATCGCTTCGCTTCCATCTCTTGCCGTGGCAATATCAAATCCAGCTTTCATCAAATGAAAACTTATAATTTCAATGATGTCGGGTTCGTCATCAGCAATCAATATTTTTAAAGGAGCATCTGCCATAATTGCTACAAAAGTAATTCTTATAAAGCACAACCTTCCTGTTGCTGATTATTATCAAATTGTTAACTAAATTACTTAAAGCCTTAATCCTTAAGTAGATACTTAATATATGGGTTGTGTAATTTTTCTCTACCCCAAGTAGTGGCTGGCCCATGACCGGAATAAATAGTAAGGCTATCTGGTAGGGGGAATATTTGTTCTTGGATACTTTTAACGAGGTCTGCTGGGTTGCTTCCAGGTAAATCGGTACGACCAACGCCGTCCAGGAAAATCAAATCGCCTCCAATGATAAAATCCTGCTTTTCATTGTAAAAACAAACGCTTCCAGGGGAGTGTCCTGGGGTGAGTAACACTTTAAAGTTATCCTTACCAAATGAAATAATTTCATTCTGTTGTATATACTGAACAGGTCCTATATAGGGTTCGGTAGCGACGCCCCATTTAGCAGCTGCTTCGGGCAAGCGATCTAAAACAATTTGTTCATTGGGATGAAAATGAGCAGCCAATTGGTAGGTGGTGCTAATAAAATTATTTCCGAATACATGGTCTAAGTGACAATGCGTGTTTAATAATAAAGTTGGCGTTAATTGTTGNGTGCTAATAAAGTCAGTTAACATTTTTTGTTCCATGCGGGTGTAACAACCCGGGTCAATAATAATGGCTTCTTTATGCTCATTATAAAGGATATAAGTATTTTCCTGAAAAGCGTTGAAACAAAATTCTTGAATCGTTAACATGTAAATTATTTATTAGCACTTAAATGACTGCAAATATTTTTTACAATATATGGACCTTCATAAATAAATCCTGTCCAAATTTGTACCAACGATGCACCTGCATCCATTTTTTGTTTTGCATCCGCGCCAGTGAAAATACCGCCACTGGCAATAATAGGAATATGGCCATTTAATCCTTTGTGTAAGTAGCTAAGTACCTCGGTTGATTTTGCTAGCAAAGGTTTTCCGCTTAATCCACCTGCGCCAAATGCTTCAGAAGTAGCTAAATTGTTTGCATGTAAAACAGTACGGTCAATGGTGGTATTGCTTGAAACCAATCCATCNATTTTTACTTCCTGTACCAATGAAATAATATCATCTAATGCGCTGGTTTCTAAATCAGGTGCAATCTTTAGTAAAATGGGTTTATTATTTTTATTCAAGTTTTGCAATTCTGAAAAAATCTTTCTCAATGATTCTTTTTCTTGCAATGCCCTTAACCCTGGTGTATTAGGCGAACTTACATTTACCACAAAATAATCAACTACTTCTTCGAGACCTTTAAAATTGATGCAATAATCTTTCCAGGCATCTTCATTTTCGGTCACCTTATTTTTACCAATATTGCCACCAATAATTAAATGGCTGTTTGATTTTAATTTTCGTTTTTTTAATCTTGTAGCAATGGCCTCCACACCTTCGTTATTAAATCCCATGCGATTGATTAAAGCTTGTTGACTTGGAAGTCGTAACATTCTGGGTGTTGGATTGCCCAATTGTCCTTTAGGCGTCACCGTGCCAATTTCAACAAATCCAAATCCAAGTATTTCTAAAATATCCAAATGCTCCGCGTTCTTGTCAAATCCTGCACCTAATCCCACAGGGTTTGGNAAGGTTAAACCAAAATGGGTGCTACTCAAATCCTCGTTTTTATATTGAAATTGCCTAGCAAGCAGCTCGTTCATAAATGAAGGTATTCCTGTAGCTATATGTAAAGCTTTCATGGAAACCGAATGCGCGGTTTCAGGAGGAAGTAAAAACAATAGGTTTCGAACCAAAGGATATAACATATTGCAAATTTACAATGAAATATTTAGTTGCATAAACAACTGTTTATAAAAATCACTACATTTATGGTGTAATTAGTCAAGATTTTAAATTTTTTTTATGCAAGAGGCTTATATCGTAGCAGGTTTTAGGACTGCAGTTACCAAAAGTAAAAAAGGGGGCTTTCGTTTTATGCGCTCCGACGAATTAGCGATTGAAGTGATTAAGGGTTTAATGAAAACTTTACCATCGGTTGATCCAAAATTAGTGGATGATGTTATTGTAGGAAATGCAGTCCCCGAAGCAGAGCAAGGATTGCAATTTGGTCGCATCATTGCAGCCAAAGCTTTAGGTATTGAAGTGCCAGGTATTACCATCAATAGATATTGCGCAAGTGGTTTAGAAAGTATCGCAATGGCCACTGCAAAAATTAGAACGGGCATGGCTGATTGCATTATTGCAGGTGGTACAGAATCTATGTCAATGGTCCCAACTGCAGGCTGGAAAACAGTTCCAGCGTATTCAATTACAGTGGATGAACCTGATTATTATCTATCAATGGGATTAACTGCGGAAGCTGTTGCGAATGAATATAAAATTTCAAGAGAAGATCAAGATGCGTTTGCATTGGCATCTCATCAAAAAGCAAAGCAAGCCATTGAAAATGGTTATTTCAAAAAAGGTATTTTACCCATTGAGATTAATGAAACTTTCATCAATGAAAAAAATAAACGTGCAACAAGAAATTATATCATTGATACGGATGAAGGCGTCAGGGCAGACACAACCATTGAAGCATTGGGAAAATTAAAACCGGCATTTGCTTTAAATGGTTCTGTGACCGCAGGCAATTCCTCACAAACCAGTGATGGTTCCAGTTTTGTAATGGTGATGGGTGAAAAAATGATGAATTCCTTGGGATTAAAACCCATTGGACGATTAGTGAATTGCGCATCGGCAGGGGTGCATCCTAGAATCATGGGAATTGGACCCATTGCAGCAGTGCCAAAAGTGTTGAAGCAAGCAGGCATGAACTTGGATCAAATTGATCTTTTTGAGTTGAATGAAGCTTTTGCTTCTCAATCTTTAGCAGTGATTCGTGAACTAGGGTTAGATATAAATAAAGTGAATATTAATGGAGGTGCCATTGCTTTAGGTCACCCACTGGGTTGTACCGGAAGTAAACTTACTGTACAGATAATCAATGACTTAGAGCGACTCAATCAAAAATATGGTATTGTAACTGCCTGTGTGGGCGGCGGTCAAGGTATCGCGGGAATTATCGAAAGATTATAGATTTGAGGCCCATTTTCCATTCCTCCTTTTTTTGCGGTTTTTTGCCTAAAAATTAATAGTTTAGTTGCTTCATTCATCGTCAAATAAGCAAACTTATAATTATGCGTATATCTATCTTAGGAAGCATTGTGTTAGCGAGTGTTATGTTAACAACAACCGTATCTGCACAAAAATCAAAAAAGGCGGCACCAGTTGTGGCTGCGCCTACCACAAAAGTGGACATTAATAAAGTATTTAAAAATTGGAAACCTCGTAATGTAGGTCCTGCTTCCATGAGTGGTCGTGTCACCTCCATTGATGTAGAAGTAGCAAATCCAAATAATATTTGGATAGGTGCTGCATCCGGGGGTGTTTGGAAAACAAATAATAGTGGTGTTAGTTGGACGCCTGTTTTTGACGAACAGCCTATTTTAAATATTGGTGCAGTAGCCATTCAACAAAGTAATCCAAGTGTAGTATGGGTTGGAACTGGTGAAGGAAATCCAAGAAACTCAATCAGTATTGGAGAAGGTATTTATAAAACTTTGGATGCTGGTAAAACATGGAAAAAAATGGGACTAGAACAAACTAGAAACATTCACCGTGTCATTATTGATCCAACCAATCCCAATGTGGTATATGCCGGTGCTATCGGAAACCCTTATGGACAGAGCAAAAACAGAGGTGTATATAAAACAACAGATGGTGGCGAAACTTGGAATCAAATTTTATATACGAATGATACTTCAGGGGTGGGGGATATGATCATGGATCCAAAAAATCCTAACAAATTATTGGTAGCTATGTGGCATCACTATCGTAATCCCTATCATTTAGAGAGTGGTGGAAAAGGAAGTGGTATATATATGACGATTGATGGCGGAAAAAATTTCACAAAATTGGGTAAAGCAAATGGATTGCCAGATGGTAGTTTAGGTCGTGTGGGTATTGCAATTAGTAAATCTAACCCTAACAGAGTTTATGCTTTAGTAGAATCAACCAAAAGTGGTTTGTACAAGAGTGATGATGGCGGCTATAATTTCACTTTGGTAAATGCACAAAAATCTATCGTTGACAATCGTCCATTTTATTTCCAAGATATCATTTGTGATCCTTTAAATGAAAATACACTTTGGTATATCAGTCAAACAGTTGTAAAGAGTATTGATGCTGGTAAGAATTTTGAAACCATCATTCCATACAGCGGCATACATCCAGATCACCATGCATTTTGGATTCATCCAACTGATAATAAGTTCATGGTCGATGGAAATGATGGGGGTATTGGTATTACAAGAGATGGTGGAAAAACATGGATGTTTGATGAAAAAATTCCAGTAGGACAATTTTATCACGTGAATGTAGATAATGAAACACCGTATCATATTATGGGAGGTATGCAGGACAATGGTTCATGGAGAGGTCCGGCGTATACTTTTATTGATGGCGGGATTAAAAATTCCTATTGGGATAATTTATGGGGTGGAGATGGTTTTGATGTAATGCCTGATCCTGAAGATGCCAATTGGGTGTATGCAATGAGTCAAGGTGGTTCAGTTGGAAGATACAATACTGCAACGGGCGAACAAACTTACATTAAACCGCCAGCACCAGATGCAACAACATTGATGCGTTTCAACTGGAATGCTGCAATTGCGCAGGATCCATTCGATAAAAAAACAATTTATTTTGGTTCTCAATTTTTACATAAGAGTACGAACAAGGGAGCTTCTTGGAAAATTATTTCAGCTGATTTAACGACCAACGATAGCGCCAAAATTGACCAAACAAATAATGGTGGATTGAGTGTTGATATTACAGGTGCTGAAAATCATTGTACCATCTTAGCTATTGCACCTTCAAATGTGCAAAAGGATTTGATATGGATAGGTACTGATGATGGTAATGTTCAATTCACTGCGAATGGTGGAACTACCTGGAACAACGTAACCGCAAATATTACAGAACTTCCTAAAGGCGCATGGATTGCGCAAGTGCGCACATCAACTTATAATGCGAATGAAGCATTTGTTGTTGCAAATAATTATAGACAAGGTGACTTTGCTCCTTATGTTTTCAGAACAACGGATCAAGGAAAAACTTGGACTAATATTTTAAGTGCTGCAAAAGTCACTGGCTATGCATTAACTGTTATACAAGACATTGCTGAGCCAAATTTATTTTTTGTAGGAACAGAGCAAGGTATGTTTGTGAGTTTAGATAATGCAGAAACTTTCCAACAATGGAAAAACGGGTATCCTTCTGTGTCCACTTACGATTTTGCAATACAAGAAAGAGAAGCCGATTTAGCCATTGCAACTTTCGGTCGTGCGATGTGGGTATTGGATGATATACGTCCATTACGAAAGTTAGCAAAAAATAAAGGCGAAGTCACTGACTTCTTTATTTCTGCACCTCCTTCAAGCATCAATGCTACTTTTAAAAATTCATCTTACGAGTGGAACACATGGGGAATGTATGATGGCGAAAATAGACCAGGTGGATATCCAGTATCCATATTTTTAATGGATTCAATTAAAAGTGTAAAAGTGCAAATCAAAGATGCAAATGATAAAGATATTAGAAACTTAACTTTTAAAGTAGATTCAGGCCTAACAAAAAATTATTGGAGATATGAGCAAAAAGGAACGCGAGGAGCTGGTATGCCAAAATTAGGAGGCGCTGGTGGTGGCGGACGAAGAATGATGTTTAATCCAAGTGCAGGTGGAGAGGAAGATAGAGAGTATAGAGGAAGGGCTGTTTTAGCTGGAAAATATAAATTAATTGTTACGGCTAAAAACAAGAAAGATTCCATCTGGTTGGAAGTGAAGGATGATNTTAGAGTCACTAATAAAACCGAGATTGTAAAAAAACAAGATGAAATGATGGCGAAGTTTCAGCCAAGTGCAGATAAATTAAATATGGTGATGGACCAATTGGATGAAGTAGATGCTTTATTGTTACAATTGACAGCTGAATGGAAGGATAAAAAAGATAAAGGATTAGATACATTGAATAAAACGCATAAAAAAGTAGTCGCAAGTGCTAAAAAATTACGTGAATTTATCTCAGGTAAAACGCAAGAGAAGCAAGGATATGGAACAGTGGATGTCATTACACCAATGTCGACCATTAGAGCTGCAACTATGTTAATTGCTGGAAAAAACACCATACCTGGTGAGCAGGAAGAAGAAAAATTAAAAGATGCGGAGGCTGCGATTCGAACTGTAGTTGAAAAAGCAAATGCTTTCTTTGCGAATGAATGGGCTGCTTTCCGAAAATTAGTTGAAGCAACTCCAATTAAAAAATTCAAGGATTACGAAGTCATTAAATAATTTTATTAGCGACCCCTTCCCAAATAGGAGGGGTCGTTTTTTTAATTCCTATTTATTTTTATAATTAACACACATGAAAAAAATATTTTTATTTGCCACACTGATTACAGGTTTGTTTAGCAGTAATGCGGTGATGGCGCAAAAGAAAAAAGCAATTGCAGTAGCTCCTACTCCTCAAGTAAGTTTGGCAAAGGATCCAATTATTAAGGAGCAATCATTCCGATTGTTGGGACCCTTCAGAGGTGGAAGGGCAGCAGCAGGTGTTGGATCTTATACGGATNTAAACACCTTTTATATGGGTGCCACTGGTGGTGGTGTTTGGAAAACAATAGATGCAGGAAACAATTGGAAAAATATTTCTGATGGCTATTTTGGTGGCACTATTGGTGCGATTGCGATAGCGCCTTCCAATGAATCAGTGATTTATGTTGGAGAAGGGGAGAATTCAATGAGAGGTAATGTAAGTGAAGGATTAGAGGGTATGTGGAAATCAACGGATGATGGTAGAACATGGAAAAATATTGGATTAAAAGAAGCAAGACATATTGTTCGCCTTATTGTTCATCCTAAAAACCCAGATATTATTTGGGCAGCAGTGATGGGTCATTTATTTGGACCTAACGAAACAAGAGGCGTGTTTAAAAGTATCGATGGTGGNCAAACATGGAAAAAAGTTTTGTATATTAATCCACAAACAGGGGCAAGTGATTTAATCATAGATCCTACNAANCCTGAAACCTTATATGCAGGTACATGGCAATTAATTCGCACACCTTATAGTTTAGAAAGTGGCGGCGAAGGTTCTGGTTTATTTAAAAGTACCGATGGAGGAGAAACTTGGAATTCCATTAAATCCAACAAAGGATTTCCAAAAGGGGTGTGGGGCATCACGGGTATTGCTGTAGCAAAATCAAATCCTGATAAACTGTATGCAATCATCGAAAATGCAAAAGGTGGCTTATATATGTCGGAGAATGCAGGTAAAACTTGGGCATTAATTAATAGTGATAATAATATTCGTCAAAGAGCTTGGTATTATACCAAGGTATTTGTGGATCCAGCAGATGAAAATAAAGTGTATTGCCCCAATGTAAGTTTTATGATGTCAAGTGATGGAGGACGAACTTTTGTAGCTGGAAGAACACCGCATGGAGATCATCATGATTTATGGATTGATCCTAAAAATGGCAAGCGCATGATTGTTGCAGATGATGGTGGTGCGCAAGTAAGTTTAGATGGTGCAAAAAACTGGAGCACAATGATGAATCAACCTACTGTACAAGTATATCGCTTAAGTACAGATAATCATTTCCCTTATCGCGTATTAGGTGCGCAACAAGATAATTCTGCATTCAGAATTTTATCAAGCACTTATGGCGCTTATATTGGAGAAAATGATTTTGATGTAACTGCTGGTGGTGAAAGTGGCTATATTGTTGCTGATCCAACGAATAGTGATATTGTTTATGGTGGCTCTTATGGCGGTTTAATCACAAGATATGATCACAAGACTGGCGAGAACAGAGTAATAAATGTATGGCCTGATAACCCAATGGGTGCAGGTGCAGAAGCGATGAAATATCGATTCCAATGGAATCATCCAATTTTCTTTTCTCCACACAATCCAAAAAAATTATATACAGCAGGTAATCATTTATTTGCTACCGAAAATGAAGGTGCAAGTTGGAATATGTTATCACCTGACTTAACGACCAATGACAAGAGCCGTCAAAAAAGTTCTGGTGGTCCTATCACACAGGACAATAC
>JGI25911J50253_10000613_pt1 | contig 12128 bp, 14 predicted proteins | sample LauGreSBDMM110SD_3_FD_50253 | JGI IMG/M metagenome (IMG submission 50253) | reverse complement strand
CATCCTGCCATGCACCCAGGTCGTTGCGCCAAAGTTTTGCTCCATGGTCAAGCGATTGGCTATGTCGGTGAGTTGCATCCCAAATGGCGACAAAGCTGGGATTTANCCAGTGCCCCTGTGATGTTTGAGTTGAACTTAGATGCAGTTACTGAACGTCCAGTGCCTGTCGCGCTAGCAGTTGAACGGTTCCCCAATGTGGAGCGTGATATTGCGGTGATCGTCAAAGAGCACATCGCACATGACCAAGTGATAGCCGCAGTGCATGCTGCCAGCACCCAAGGTTGGTTACGCCATGCCGTCTTGTTCGATGTTTATCGCACAAAAACTGTGAATGCATCTATGGCAGCGGATGAAAAAAGCCTTGCGATTCGTTTGACGTTGAACAGCCACGAAGCAACTTTGAACGACGCACAAATCGACCAAGCGGTGCAAGCCGTTGTGGCGCAATTGGCACAACAGTTCAGTGCACGCTTGCGTTCGTAAAGCCTTCCTACTAGAGTCATCCCATGGAAATTTCTTTTGAAAGCTTAGAAACCCCCGCGTTGACCAAAGCGCAGCTGGCCGATTTGTTGTTTGAGCAAATTGGTTTGAACAAGCGTGAATCCAAAGACATGATTGACGCGTTTTTCGATCTCATCGCGCAAAGTTTGGTCAATGGTGTGGACGTCAAAATTTCGGGTTTTGGTAATTTCCAAATTCGTACCAAAGCACCGCGCCCTGGTCGCAACCCACGCACCGGCGAGGCGATTCCTATTGAAGCCCGCCGCGCAGTGACCTTCCACGCTAGCCATAAATTAAAAGAACAACTGCAGGCGTAAGCCTTATCTGGCGTATTTCATCCCTGCTACTTGTCAAAAAAAGTAGTTTTTTCTGTGGTTTTTATGGTTTTGGCCTTGTAAACCTTCCCCAACAGCCAAAACTTCGTGTAACCTCTGCGGTCCCGTTCACAAGCCAATGATTTTCATGGAGAAATCCCTCCTTCCATCAATACCCGCCAAGCGCTACTTCACCATTGGTGAGGTGAGTGACCTATGCGGCGTCAAACCGCATGTGTTGCGGTATTGGGAGCAGGAATTTACGCAACTGCGTCCGATGAAGCGACGCGGCAACCGCCGTTACTACCAGCACCATGAAGTACTGATGATTCGCCGCATACGCGATCTCTTGTACGACCAAGGATTCACCATCAGNGGTGCGCGNAACAAACTACAAGAGTTGGTGCAAGGTGAGCGAGATAANCGCCGNGTTGAAGATGGTGAAGTTGAATTCGATACAAATGGTGCAAACACACCCTTCGATATGCCCGCAGCCTTAGAAGCGAGTAAGAGTATTTTGGTGTTTCAGCCGAGCAATGAAAGCGTGAGTATCTTGCGCCAAGAGCTCACGCAGATCCGTGATTTGCTCTTCGAGGCAAGGTCCTAGCGCGCTATAATTTCATTTTTCTTCGGCGTGTAGCGCAGCCTGGTAGCGCACTTGCATGGGGTGCAAGGGGTCGCGAGTTCGAATCCCGCCACGCCGACCAATGAATACGAGGGTTAGTAGCAACGTAAGTTACTAACCCTTTTTCATTTTATAAAAGGTTCGACAGAATATGGGCGATTATTCGAACATGGCAAGTTATTACGACGTGATCATGACGTCGGGTTATTACGACTACGCCAAGATTGTTGACAGCTTAGTTCTACAAGACAGTATCGAAAAAGTTTTAGAAATTGGCTGCGGCACTGGTTTGATTTTGGAGGAACTGGCTCGGCGCAAACCCAGTATTCAAATCTCAGGTATTGATTTAACGGCGCCTATGTTGGCCATTGCCAAAGAACGTCTCAAACCTTTTAAAAATGTTGTCCTATCTCAGCAAGACGTGTGTAATTTGAGTTTGCCAAGTGCTCACAATGTAGCCTTTTCCTACGGTGGTGTTTGGTACTTTGTCATTGATGGCGATAAAGAACCATTTTTGGTGAGTCACATTTCTGACCATGAGGCCAATCTGCAAGGGTTAGAAAAAATGGCACAACACATTGCGCCACATGGCACTCTGTTGTTGGGCATTCAAGGCCCGCACCATGACTACGAGACTGTCATCTCTAACGGCATGAAGTATTCCCAAAAAATAGACCCTACAGATATCGGATTTACCAAGCACTATTACCTTGACGATGGTCCCCAAACATTGATGGCGCAAACTGTCAAATATAGAACCTACAGTTTTGAAGAAGCCAAAAATATGTTGTCTGCTTATGGGCTCTCCTACATTCCAGAAGTACGCGACAAAAAACTGTTTTTGCGATTCAGTAAGGCCTGAAATATATTCACACCCGCAAACCTATGAATTCCAAGCTAAGCGTTTTTGAGAAAAGAAAGAGTTTGCATGCTGTCTAAGCCGCGATTATTTTTTGTAGGTGTGGGCAATATGGGGAACCCCATGGCAGCAAACCTCATCAAAGCCGGATACCCCACTACCGTTTTTGACGTTTCTCATGACAAGGCAGAGAATCTTCTCGCACAAGGCGCGCANTGGGCTGACAGCTTGGCANTAGGGGCAGAAAACGCGGATGTNGTGATGTGCTCACTACCTGGNCCTAAGCAAGTGCGTGAAGTCATGATGGGNGATCAAGGACTCATTGCGCATGTGAATGCAGGCGCGACCATCATTGACACATCTACAAGCGCCGTAGATTTAGTCAAAGAACTCACTCAGTTGACCCATGCAAAAGGTGTTGATTTCTTGGAAGCGCCTGTCACCAATGCAGTGGACTTCGCAGTCCTTGGCAAATTGTCTATTTTTGTAGGTGGCAAGCAAGCGTGTTTTGACAAACACAAGCCCTTGTTTGAAGTCATAGGTGAAAAGATATTCTTTGTAGGCGCACCAGGAAATGGCGCCACCATCAAGTTGCTCACCAATTTATTGTGGTTTGTGAGTGCTGCAACGATTGGTGAAGGTTTGATGTTAGGTGCAAAGGCCGGCATTCCTTTAGAGACCGTGTGGGAAGCTATCAAATCGAGTGCGGGGAACAGTTGGGTAGCGCAACACGATGTGCCATCGATTTTTGCTGGGCACTATGACCCAAGTTTTTCTTTAGCGCTGTGCGTGAAAGATCTCACACTGATTAACGAAGTTGCCCAGTCGCAAGGGTACGATTTAAAAATGGGTGGCTTGGCCAAATCTTTGTTTGAAGAAGCCATGCAAACCTATGGCGCAGATGCCGGTGAATTGCATGTGGTGCGCTTACTCGAAGAACGCGTCGGTCTTTTGCTGCGCCCTCCGCTTGGTCAAGCCATTTAATACATTCAACAAGTTCTTGCAAAATACGCAATATGACAAGTAGTAAGCAGCAACAATTGATGATGGAAGCCCATTTGCACATGCCGCAAGGCGTAGCAGAGAACTACCGCTATTGGGGCGATGACCAGACTGTTTTTGTAGAAAACGCCAAAGGCTGCGGCTTCACTGATTGCGACGGTAAAACCTATGTCGATTTCCGTTTAGGTTACGGCCCCATCATCTTGGGCTACCGCGATGCGCGGGTAGACCAAGCTGTTGTGGAACAAATCACCCAACGCGGCACCCTGACGGGGTTTTCTACCGCACTCGACATTGAAGTGGTGAAGCAAATCAAAGCGTTGTGCCCACACATAGAAAAGGTGCGTTTTGCAAATTCGGGCACGGAAGCGGTGATGGGTGCGATACGCACCGCACGCGGATTTACCCAACGCGATCGCGTGGCGATTGTGGAAGGGTCTTTCCACGGACTGTTTGACGAAATGATGTGGAAGGCCGACATCGAAGCTTGGGACCCTGATAGCAAACTCGCACCTCGCGTGATTCCATTTGGTGTCGGTGTACCGGAACGTGCGCGGGCATTGCTAGATATTTTTAGACTCAATGATTTTGAAGGCTTAGAAGAACTCTTCGCCACCAAACACGAGCAACTTGCTTGCGTAGTTCTTGAACCCATCATCGGAAATGCAGGCAGTATTTCAGCAACGCCTGCTTGGTTGCAACGCTTGCGCGATTTGTGTACCGAGTACGGCACCATGCTCATCATCGATGAAGTAAAAACCGGATTTCGTGTCGCCAAAGGTGGTGCGCAATCGCTCTACGGCATATACGCTGACTTAACCAGTTACGCCAAAGCCATGGGCAATGGTTACCCGGTAGCTGCTTTTGGTGGTCGAGCTGCGGTGATGGATAAAGTGGGTTCTCACGCAGGTGGTGTGGTGCATGGCGGAACGTACACCGCCAACTTGGTGGGGCTTAGCGCGGCACACGCCACCTTGGATATATTGACCAATACTCCTGCACTAAAAACAATTGATGGCATTGGCGAACGTATCCAAGCACTATTAGGGCGCGTTTTCACCCAAGCTAGCGTAGAACATGCTTTTGCGGGACCTCCTGCGATGTTCGGTATCCACTTCACCCCCACAGTCCCCCAAAATTACCGTGACTGGCGTGTCACCAATAGCGATCTCTACCGAAGCTTTGCTTGGAAATTGATCGATCTTGGCGTTATGCTTGAGCCTGATTCGCGCGAACCTTGGTTTATTTGTGAAGCGCACCAGCACATGGACTTTGCATGGCTTGAAGACATGTCTACCCAAGCGATTCGTTTTGCACTCGATAATCATTAATCCACAACCCATCATTTCTTACGAAAAGGAAAATCATGGCAGACAACAGCCCAACCAGTAATAACCTCGTCATTGGAGACGGTGTTACTTTCAAAGGTTCTATCTCCGCACCTGGCAAAGCCATCATCAATGGTGTCGTCTCAGGAGAGTTAATTGCAGACGACTTGTTGATCGGTCAAAAAGGCAAAGTCTCTGGCATCGTGCGAGCGCGTGAGATGGATGTGCACGGCGAACTCAATGAAGATATCAGTTGCCGCTCGCACTTGCTGATTCACAGCACTGGCAAAGTAACAGGAAAACTGGAATACCACGAGATAGAGATTGAACGCGGCGGAAAATTCAAAGGGACGATGAGTCAGAAATAAGCAGCACCTGATGCGCGCCTTGGTCTTGCTTGCAAAAATTTCTGCTGTTCTTGCGGGAATTTTGCTGACCTTCATCACTGTTATGACATGCGCAAGCATTGTGGGGCGCGAGTTATTTGGTAGCGCAATAACGGGTGATTTTGAACTCTCTGGCGCTGCAACGGGTGCAGCTATTGCGATGTTCATGCCATGGTGCCAAGCTAAACGCGGCAACATCATTGTTGATTTTTTCACAACCAGTTGTTCCGAAAAAGCCAATGGCTTGATGGACCGTTTCGGCGCTTTGCTATTGGCATTTTGTTTTGCTGTCTTGGCGTGGCGCACTGGACTAGGCGGATTAAGTTCTTATGCCTCCAATTCAGGCACCATGATTTTGGGATTCCCTGAATGGGTTGTATTCGCGTGCATGACGCCTTCTTTTGCCTTGACCAGTTTGATCGCCTTGGGTCAATTCTTTGTTGGTTTTGACGATCAACTAGGAGAAGCAGCATGACCAGCGTTCAAATGGTGGGCGTTATTTTCGGCATCATGCTGGTCTTCATGGCCGTGCGCGTTCCTATTGCTATCTCGATGTTCATTGCGGGCGCCTACGGATACATTGCGCAGACCGGTTGGTTGCCTTTTGCTAACTTCCTAAACAACCAAGCATTTGCCCGTTTCGCCAGTTATGACTTGTCTGTCATCCCTTTGTTTATTTTGATGGGGCATTTCGCAACGCAGGGAGGTATCAGCAAGGCTTTGTTTGATTTTGCTGCTGGTGTGATGGGACGTTTCAAAGGTGGCCTAGCCATGGCGGCTGTGTTGGCGTGTGCTGCTTTTGGCGCTATTTGCGGCTCTTCGGTTGCCACTGCCGCAACTATTACCGGTGTGGCTTTGCCTGAACTCAAGCGCCATGGCTATTCAGGTCGTCTTGCTACAGGTACCTTGGCGGCAGCAGGCACCTTGGGCATCTTGATTCCTCCCTCCGTGCCTTTGGTGATTTACGCCATTTTGACGGAGCAAAATATTGCCAAACTCTTTGCTGCAGCCATGGTTCCGGGCATTATTGCCATGTTTGGTTATATGACGGCAATTGCTATCTATGTGCGTTTGGTCCCTGGTCACGCACCCGAAGTTGACGATAATTTTTCTCGTTTGACGTGGCAGTCTTTCAAGGGCGTTGCGCCCATCATGGCGATCTTTGTGATCGTTTTTGGCGGTATTTACAGCGGTGCATTTACCCCTACCGAGGGGGCTGCTGTTGGGGCTGCCAGCACATTTGTTGCTTCACTCATCAAAGGTGAAATAAATTGGGCCAAGTTCAAGCAATGCTTTTATGCCACTGCTGATAGCTCTGCCATGATTTTCTTAATCTTCATCGGTGCAGATTTAATGAACGGGGCCTTAGCGCTTTCACAAGCTTCTGTGCAACTGACTGAAATGGTGACAGGCCTTGGATGGCCTCCTTTGGTTGTTGTAGCTGGCATTTTGTTGTTCTATGTAGTTTTGGGCGCGGTGATGGATGAGTTGTCGATGATTCTGTTGACGATTCCTATCTTCTTCCCCATTGTGGTGGGTATGGATTTCGGTTTACCAAAGGAGTCGGTCGCTATTTGGTTTGGAATTTTGGTGCTGATGGTGGTGGAATTCGGATTACTGGCGCCGCCGGTAGGCTTAAATGTTTATGTCGTCAATGGCATGGCCAAAGATATTCCAATCGCTGAAAGCTACCGAGGCGTGATGCCTTTCTTGGTGAGTGACACCATCAGAACTTTGTTGATACTCTTCTTTCCTGGTATTTGTCTTTGGCTGGTCTCGGTTATCACCTAGTAATTACTTGGTGTACTTGGCAATCAAGCCTTGTGCTTCGTGTATCAAGTTGGCGCCGTTTACGCCTTTCTTTTCCATATCGCTGATCCATTCGATGCTCAAGCTAGCAGAGGCACGTTTCCATACATCCAATTCGCCTTTAGGAATGATGGTGATGGTGTGACCACCCGCTACCATTTTGGCTTTGCCTGGAATATCGTTATCTCCCTGCGTCTTGCCTAAGAAAGCAGACAACTCGCGACCTGAATTCTTATCAATGACTTTTTTCAAGTCAGCAGGAAGAGATTCGTATTTGGCCTTATTCATCGGTACAACAAATACAGTTGTGTAGAGCGCGTTTTCTCCGCGATCAGGCTCAGCGGTAAAGCGCGCAAGCTCTTCAATCTTGAGCAAAGGTGCAACTTCATACGGAATAACAGCACCATCAATCGTGCCTTTGGACATTGCATCGGGAACCGCTGGAACAGGCATACCAACAGGCGTAGCGCCCATGCTTGCGAGCAACTTGGTGGTCAAGCGGGTTGGGCCACGCAACTTCAAGCCTTTGATGTCGGCCATGGTTTTAATTTGTTTCTTCGCGGTAAAGATATTGCCAGGGCCGTGGACGTGCATGGCCAGCACTTTGACATCTTTGAATTCGTCTTTGGCAAATTTTTCGTAATAGTCCCAAGTTGCACGGCTGGTCGCCTCAGGATTGGTCATCATGAAAGGCAATTCGAACACTTCCATTTTGGGAAATCGACCAGAAGAGTAACCAGGCAAAGTCCAAACGACGTCAGCTACGCCATCACGGGCTTGATCAAACAACTGGGGAGGGGTACCGCCAAGTTGCATCGCTGGATAGATCTGGCATTGCAGACGGTCTTTGGAGTCCTTGGCAATGTTGTCGCACCAAGTGCGAAGCATCTTGGTGTGCTGAATAGAAGTAGGGCCTAAAAAGTGGTGCACTTTCAAAATAATGGCTTCTGCTTGAGCAGAACCTATAACGCTGATCAGTGCAGCAGCAATGGCAGCGTGTTTAAATACTTTTTTCATGAAAAACTCCAGTGGGCAATGGAAACTCGCACATAGTAATCCGACCAAGCGGTCGGTTAATTAAGGGTTTACTCGATATCGACTTGATGCAAGACAAAGTTCTTTGACTTCATATCTGCAAAAAAGCACTGCAATGTTTGCTTGACGGTGCGAAAGGCAATATCTTCCCATGGGATGTCTTGCTCGCTAAACAAGCGTGCTTCCATGGTTTCATGCCCTGGGTCAAATATGTCACTGGTGAGTCGGGCGCGGTAGAAAAAATGCACTTGTCCTACACGCACCACATTCATAATGCTGAAAAGCTCTTGCATTTCAAACTGCGCACCCGCTTCCTCCACCGTTTCGCGCGCAGCGCCTTGCGCCAATGTTTCGCCGAGTTCCATGAATCCCGCTGGCAAAGTCCATTTGCCAAGGCGCGGTTCAATATTGCGTTTGCAAAGCAAGACTTTGTCGCCCCACACCGGCACGGTGCCCACAACATTGAGCGGATTCTCGTAGTGCACCGCTTGACAAGCAGGACACACCGCGCGTTGTCGGGTGTCACCGTCGTCGGGTAACCGATATTCCACTGCAGCGCCACAGGCTTTGCAATGTTTGATCTGCGCGCGGTGCAACATCGTCAAAAGCCTTAACTGACGTGGACTTTGATCTCGCCCAAACCAGCGACAGCACCTTCCAAGGTGTCGCCAGACACAACAGCTGCAACACCCTCAGGGGTACCGGTGAATATCAAGTCACCAGGTTGCAATTCCCAAGCGGCGGATAAGTGCTCAATGGTCTCAGCGATATTCCAGATCAATTTACTGACATGGCTGCGTTGGCGGTCTTGGCCATTGACTTGCACATAGATTTCTGCATTTTCAACATCGCCAGCTTGCGAAACCGGTGTGATGGGACCCATCGGTGCGCTATGGTCAAAACCTTTTCCGATACACCAAGGGCGGCCTTGTTTCTTCATTTCGTTTTGCAGATCGCGGCGCGTCATGTCAAGTCCTACTGCATAACCGTAGATGTGTTGCATGGCATTGGGAGCAGAAATATTTTTTCCGCCTTTGCCGATAGCGACGACCAATTCGATTTCATGGTGGAAGTTTTTAGTCAAGCTGGGGTAGGGCATGTTGACGGTTTGTCCACTTGGCGCAAAAACTAAAGCGTCCGCGGGTTTTAGAAAAAAGAAAGGGGGTTCACGTCCAGTGAAACCCATTTCTTTGGCATGCTCTTCGTAATTACGACCCACGCAATAAATGCGGTGTACAGGGAATTGTTCTGTTTTTCCGACAACTGGAACGCTGACAACGACTGGGGGCGTAAAAAGGTATTGCATGGTGGGATAAGGATGGATCAGAAGTGATGGGTTGAAATATCAAACCTACCTAGTCTAATGCCTACCAGCTATGAAACGCTGTCAGGCGCCATGGATTCTTGGTGGATTTACGGTGGCAGTATCCTTGCTGGTTATGCAGATAAAAGACTGGCAACTTCCAACCGGCATTCAAGCTATTTGCTCAACACGGATCGGCGGCGTATCGCTTTCGCCCTACACCAGTTTGAACTTGGGCGACCATGTTCAAGATGACCCACAGCATGTGTCGCTAAACAGAAACCTTTTGAAGCAACAACTTCATGGAGCGCGCCCCGTATTTTTAAAGCAAGTGCATGGTGTAGGTGTTTTAAATTTAGAACCCTCCACTCCAGATGGCGCCATTGCCGATGCATGCTTGACCCAAAAGTCCAATTTGGCATGCACCATCATGGTGGCAGACTGCTTACCCATTTTACTGACCGACTCCAAAGGCACCACTGTTGCAGCCGCCCATGCCGGTTGGCGAGGATTGGCGCATGGGGTGATTGAAAACACTGTAAAAACTCTGTGTACGCAAAGTGGCGCTCACCCTAGCGACTTACTTGTGTGGTTGGGGCCTTGCATTGGCCCAAGCGCCTTTGAAGTGGGTGCTGAAGTGCGTCAGATTTTTTTGCAAGACGACGGAACGGCGGATAGTTGCTTTAAAACGCATCCAGATAACCCAAATAAGTACCTGGCAAATCTTCCAGCGATAGCGATGGGCCGTTTGCGTTCTTTGGGGGTTAAATCTATTGCAGGCAACGACAGTAGCGACGATTGGTGCACCGTGCAACAAGCATCACGGTTCTTTTCGTACAGACGAGACGGTGTCACTGGACGCTTCGCCGCTTGTATTTGGCGCAGTGTTTAAAGGCTCGGATGCGCTTTGTTCTGCGGCCTGTCTTGCTTTGCGTCTGGCTGGGGTTCCCATGACGTATCCCACGATTACCATAGGGAGCAGACCATACAAGATGAAGGTAAAAAACGCTCCCAAAACACTGCCCACAGGACTGGTAGCCTCGGCGATCGCCATCATTAGGGCCACGTAGAGCCAGGCTATGAGCACTATATACATCTAGGGGTTTTCGCTTGAGTTAGACATTTGTCAGCAAAATGAGGGGTTTCACTGACATACTTAACAAATCCATAACCCCCATTATCTAGTAACGGAATCTCACCATGGATCAAAACCCCAACCAATTTTGGTCGGTAGCACAGGAAAGTTGGGGCAAGGCCTTAGCAGCATTTAGCCATTTGGGTAAAAAGGATGGTGGTACGTCTCCGCTTAGTTTTGACCCTGAAAAAGTCAAAGAACTGCAAACCCAATACATCAACGAGGCCACTGAGCTTTGGAACCAAAGCCTCCAAGGTGCGCCACAAGTCAAAGACCGCAGATTTTCAGCCGATGCTTGGGCCACCGATCCCATGGCCGCTTTTGCTGCTGCCACCTATTTGTTGAATACGCGCACCTTGATGGCACTCACCGATGCGGCGCAAACTGACCCCAAGACCAAAGCACGTATCCAGTTTGCAGTCGAGCAATGGGCTGCCGCAGTTGCACCCAGTAACTTTCTTGCCTTCAACGCAGAGGCACAGAAAAAAGCCATCGAAACCCAAGGCGAGAGCATCGCCAAAGGCATGCAAAACTTACTGAAAGATATGCAACAGGGTCATGTATCAATGACCGACGAAAGTGTGTTCGAGGTCGGTAAAAACGTTGCCACGTCTGAAGGCAAAGTGGTGTTCGAGAACGACTACTTTCAACTTCTTGAATACAAACCCCTAACCGCCAAAGTGTTTGAACGTCCGTTTTTGTTGATCCCACCTTGTATCAACAAGTTCTACATCTTAGATTTACAACCCGCCAATTCCTTTATTCGCTATGCGGTCAATGAAGGGCATAGGACTTTTGTGGTGAGTTGGCGCAATCCAGATGCGTCCATGTCCTACACCACGTGGGATGACCTGATTTCACATGTCGCCATCAAAGCTATCCATGTGGTGCAAGAGATTGCTGGCTCAGAACAAATCAATGCCTTGGGCTTTTGTGTTGGCGGCACCATTTTGTCAACAGCTTTGGGTGTATTGGCTGCGCGCGATGAACACCCTGTTGCCAGTGCTACTTTGCTCACTACATTGGTTGATTTCCAGGATACAGGTGTGTTGGACGTTTTTATTGATGAAGCATTTGTCCAATATCGCGAAGCCCAGTTTGCTAACGGTGGATTGATGAAGGGCCAAGACATGGCCTCGACCTTTAGTTTTCTGCGACCCAACGATCTAGTATGGAACTACGTGGTTGGTAATTACCTAAAAGGTGAAACGCCTCCGCCTTTTGATTTGCTTTATTGGAACAGCGATGCCACCAATTTGCCTGGCCCCATGTATGCCTGGTATTTGCGCAATACCTATTTAGAGAACAACTTGATCAAACCCGGCAAGACAGAAGTCTGTGGTGAAAAATTAGATCTGCGCAAAGTCAATCTGCCCATGTATATCTATGGTTCGCGCGAAGACCATATCGTGCCGATTGGTGGGTCTTACGCCAGTACCCAAGTATTTCCTGGCAAAAAACGTTTTGTCATGGGTGCATCTGGACACATTGCGGGTGTGATCAATCCACCGGCTGCCAAGAAGCGCAGTTACTGGACTGGTCCTGCAGGCAAATTCCCTAAGACTGCAAAAGCATGGCAAGGCACCGCATCTGAGCATGTGGGTAGCTGGTGGCCTGATTGGTCCGCTTGGTTAAAGCCCCACGCTGGCAAACAGATTGCTGCTCCTAAGAAGTATGGCAATGTCAAACACAAAGCCATCGAAAACGCACCGGGTCGTTACGTCAAGGCACGTGCTAGCAGCTAATTTTTTTAAAATCAACTATTTATAAACGGGGAACCCATGGAAGACATCGTTATCGTTTCGGCCGCGCGTACTGCGGTAGGTAAATT
>JGI25911J50253_10000609_pt1 | contig 12148 bp, 10 predicted proteins | sample LauGreSBDMM110SD_3_FD_50253 | JGI IMG/M metagenome (IMG submission 50253) | reverse complement strand
GCTCCCATCATGAGCCAGGAAGCCGCCGTCGAGGCGCTTCGTAATGGCCGCGATTCGATGCTCCACATGCGCGACAAGTATCGCGAACGCCGCGACTATATCGTCCGTCGTTTCAATGAGCTCGGCTTGCCTTGCCACCTCCCGCGCGGCGCATTCTACGCCTTCCCGGACATCACCTCGACCGGTATGGACTCCATGACTTTCGCCCAGAAACTGCTTGAACAGCAGAAGGTGGCCATGGTCCCGGGTACGGCCTTCGGCGAAGCCGGCGCGGGTTTCTGCCGCGCCTCGTTCTCGACCAGCTACGAGAAAATCCATGAGGCTGGTGAGCGAATCGCCCGCTTCCTGGACGCCATCCCGCGGCGCTGACGCATCCTTGCTTGCTAGGCGGGCAGGTAGCCCTGACTGTCGCCCCATGGAACGGAACACTGAAATTTCGCGCGCGGTAGCTATCGTGGGACGTCCCAACGTCGGTAAGAGCCGTCTCTTCAACCGTTTGGTGGGACGCCGTATCTCGATCGTGCATGATCAGCCGGGGGTCACGCGCGACCTCATCACGTCCGACATCTTCGAAGGTCGCTATACCCTGATGGATACCGGCGGCATCGGCCTGTATCGCGCCGAGCTGACGCCTAAGCTCATCGCTGACGCCGTGGAAGAGCAGGTCGATTTCGCCCTCGCCGCCGCCGCGCTCGTTCTCCTCGTCGTCGACGCTTTTGAAGGCTGCACCGCCCTCGACCTCGAAGTCGCCGCCATGCTGCGTCAGGCCGGCAAGAAGGTCGTCGTCGTCGCCAATAAGGCCGACACCGAAGAGCGCGACGGCCTGATGTCCGAATTCTTTGCCCTTGGTTTCGGCGAGCCGCTCCTCATCTCCGCCGAACATGGCCGCGGCATCCCGCAGCTACAGGCGCTCATCATTAAACTGCTCGGCCCTGAGCCGACGACCCCGCGCGAAGAAGGCCCCCGCCCGATTCGCCTCGCCCTGGCCGGTCGCCCGAACGTCGGTAAGAGCTCGCTCGGCAACCGCCTTCTTGGCGCCTCCCGCCTGATCGTCAGCGAAGTCGCCGGTACGACCCGCGACCCTGTGCGCGCCGGGCTTTCCCGCACCAAGGCCGACGGCTCGCAGGCGAAGTTCTCGCTCGTCGACACCGCTGGTCGTCGCACCGCCAACAAACGCGACACCCTCGATTTCTTCTCGCAGGTCCGTTCCGACGAGATCCTCGCCGAGACTGACGTGGTCTTCCTCGTGCTCGACGCCGGCCAAGGCGTGACCCGTATCGATAAGCAGCTCGCCGGTGAGCTTGCACTCCTCGGTTGTGGCCTCGTCCTCGTGGTCAACAAGTGGGACCTCGCGAAGAAGGCCTTCCGCGACAAGAACATCGATGGCTTTGAGGACGAGGAAGAGTTTCGCGCCAAATTCCGCTCGGCCATCCGCCGCGAGCTCTTCTTCCTGCCAGAGCCTCCGATTCTGTTCGTCTCCGCTCAGACTGGCCTCCGCGCTGAAGATATGCTCGACGCCGCCGAAGGCGTCTTCGTCCGCGCTGGCACAGCTATTTCTACCGGTCGCCTCAACCGCGTCGTGCAGGACCTGATGATCAAGCGCCCTCCGCGCATGGTCTCCGGCAAGCGCTTCAAGTGCTACTACGTGACGCAGGTCTCGAAGCGTCCCATCCGTTTCCGTCTCTTCTGTAATTCCGAGGAACGCCTCGAGGACGCCTACCAGCGCTTCCTCGTCAAGGGGGTGCACGAGAGCTTCGACCTCTCAGGCGTCCCGCTCTACCTGGACATCGTCGGTAAGCCTAAGCAGACTGGTCGTCGCGCCGGTGGTCCTGGCGCCGCCGCGGGTTCCCCGATGACCGAAATCGAAGGCGAAGTCCGCAAGCCGCTCGCCAAGGTGGCCGGAAAGGCCGTCATCGCGGCCGCTCCGAAAAAGGCGATTGGTCCGTCTGGCCCGCGTCTCGGCAAGTCCAAGAATCCGCGCAACAAGAATGCTCCGGTCCGTAAGAAATCCTTCACCCGCTGGGATAAGCCGCGCTCGCTGAAGGGCCGCGCCGCGCGCCAGGCCCGCAAGTAACGCATGCTGCGGCGATTGGTCCTACTCGGTTCGGATGAGATCGCGCTCCCGGCTTTCGCCGCGGCTCGCGCCTTGCCCGACACCGAGGTGGTGGCCGTGTATTCGCAACCGGACCGTCCCGCCGGGCGTGGACAGGAGGTCCGGCCGAATCCCGTTGCCGCCTGGGCCCGCGCCGAAGGCTTGACGCTCCTTCAGCCCGAAAAACTCGAGGCGGCGGATGCTGCCCATCTCGTCTCCTTACAAGCCGACCTCGGCGTGGTGATGGCCTATGGTCAGCTGCTGAAGGAAGATTTCCTCGCGGCACCGCGTCTGGGTTTCGTCAATTTCCATGGCTCGCTGCTGCCGGAACTGCGCGGCGCCACGCCCGTCGAAGGCGCCTTGGCACTCGGCCTGACCGAGACTGGCGTCTCGATGCAGCAGGTCGTGCGCAAACTCGATGCCGGCCCCATCCATGCCGTGGCTCGGACCAAGATTCAGCCCGGCGAGGGCAGGGCGGCGCTGCGCGCCCGCCTCGGTGTCATCGCCGGCGAACTCGCCACCGCCGCCTTGCCGGCCGTGCTNGCCGCGACCTCCGTCGCCGTTCCGCAGGACGAGGNCAAGGTCACCTACGCAAGGCGTTTGACGCGTGCCGACGCCCCGTTGGATTTCCGCCAGCCTGCGGACATCCTGCGTCAGCGCATCCTTTCCGTCGAGGGCTGGCCGGGTTCCACGTTCGATCATCGCACCGCCTTGATCAAGGTCGGCGCCGCGACGGTCGAGGAAGTGGCGGCTACCGCCGCGCCTGGCACCATCATCGTGGCCGATCGCCTTGGCGTGCGGATTGCGTGTGGACAGTGTGTCCTGGTCGTCACGCAGCTGCAACGTCCGGGCGGCAAGATGCTTCCGGCCGGCGAATTCCTGGCGGGATATCCGCTCGCGGTCGGCGAGGTCCTGGCTTCCGCCGAAATGCCCGCCTTCGTGTCCGATCGACCGTTTCCGCGGGCACCCAAGGCATAATCGCTTGATTAGCCCTCGCCGCTGGATGTCATAGGGCCATGCGAGCCTTCCATCTCTGCCTCTTCCTGGCCGTGGGAGCCATGGCGCAGCAGAAAGACGTCTCCTTCCGTAATGTCCTTGGCGGTTCCTTTGCAGGTTTCTCGGAGGATGAGAAGGCGGAGAAAATCTGGGAAGCGACCGCCGTGGTCATGCGTCCAGCCGCGGAGGCCGGCGTCTGGGATATGGACGTTATTAAGGTGCAGTCGCTCCGGGGCGGTAAGCCTTGGGCCATCTTCACGAGCCCTAACGGCACGATGACCCCCGCTCGGCGCGCCGCGCAGGGTAATGGTGTCGTCCAATCTTCCTCTCCGGCGTTTAACCTGACCGGCAAGGGCTGGAGCTGGCGCTCGACGCCCAAGGGCGATAGTTTTGCCATTCTCGCGGACGTCGTGGCCGAACTCGATCTGGCCAAACCGCTCTCCAAACGCCTGCGCCTACGCGCTCCGCGCATGGACGCTTCTCCGGTGGAAGGCGGCACTTTAATGATCTTCCAGGGCGGCGTGGTTGCCGAACGTTTCGGCGAGCGTACTACCTGTGAGCGACTCGAATGCCTCGTCAGCGACGGACCCGGTGGCGACGCCACCTGCCGCTCCGTCGTGGCGTCTGGCCGCGTGGTTCGGGTGCTGGATAAGCAGACGTTGCGCGGCGACAGCGCGAATTTNGATCCCAGGGACGATTCCGCCGAACTCATCGGCCATGTCGAACTCGAGGAGCCTGAACTGAAGGCCACCGCACAGCGCCTGCGTCATCAGCCGAAACTCGGTCTGACGCAGCTCTTCGCTGGCGACGGCAAGCAGGTGACTCTGCATGTCCAACGCAAGCAGCAGGAGCCGGCTGACCTCGCCGGTGAACTCGTCACGATTCGCCGCGATGCCGCCACGGGTAATTCGCAGGTCGAGGTCCAGGATAATGCCTCTTTCCTTTCCGCCCAATCCAATCTCACGGCCCGCCGGCTGGTGGCCACCGAAGGTCGCGACGGCACGAGCCTGCTCGTGGCCGAAGGCGGCGTGAAGGGCCGTCTGGAGGGNAATCTGTTCGAGTCNGGTAAGGCCCGCTGGGATCGTGCGAAGCGGATTCTCGACCTTGAAGANCTCCCGCGTCTCCGCGAAGCCCGTGGCCTCGAGGCGGCTGGCTTCTCAATCCGCACCGATGCGCTCAAGGATCGCATCGAGATCCGTTCCGGTCCCGGCATTCGTGCCGCCATCCGTCTGCCCGCGGGCGAACTCGGCGGGGCGCCCGGACTCGCCGAAGCTAATCAGATCGTGGTCGTCACCGAAGACGGTGCCATGCAAGTCGAGATGATGGGGGCGGTCCGATATGTCGCTGGTACGGTCACCACCGAGTCGGATCAGATGGTGGCGTTCGCGACACCCAAGACGAAGAAATCTTCGGAGTATGAACTCAACAAGGCGATCCTGTCCGGCAACGTCCGTTATGTGCAGCCCGGCCTGCGCTGTGCCGCCGAACGTATCGACCTCACGCCGGCCGTCCAGATCGAGGAAGTGCTCACCAAGGACGCACTGGCTGGTCGCCCCCGCTTACTTACCATGTCCGGCGGCTCGGGGGCGACCCGCCCGCATCTTTTCCTGACTTCGACCGGCGGCAAGAATGTGGAGTTCATTGCCGACGCCCATGAGGTGCTCACGACTCCCGAGCTCACCAAGTTCTTCCTCCGCGGTTCCGTGGCGATGGATTCCGATGGCACCGACGCCACTTGCGATCTGCTCGAAGGCATGGCGTCCCCGGACAAGGCTGGCCATCTCGTGGCCCGTCAGATCATCGGCCGCGGTAACGTCGTTGTCGTCGCGGGCGGCACGACGGCTAAAGGTCGCACCCTGGAGATGCAGCCGGAGAAGGGTACCGCGCGACTCAATGGCGACGCCCGCATCGTCGACAGGCTGGGTAACGAAGGAATACCGGCTAAGGAGGTCACGTATGATATGCGCACCAAGGGCTGGCGGATGGACTCTGCGCCGGATGATACCAACCCCGGACAGGTGGTCCGGCCAAAGATCTTCCTCGGCCGCGACTTCACCCTGCCGGAGGTCAAAAACCTCGACAACGGACGCTGACCGCTTCCTCCTACAAATATGGCCGAAACGAGTGAGAAGGGCGTCATCCGGGCACAGGCTCTGGCTAAGCATTACGACGCCAAGGTTGCCGTCCAGGACGTCAGCTTGTCGCTGCACGCGGGTGAGATTGTCGGTCTGCTCGGACCTAACGGCGCCGGTAAGACGACCACCTTCTACATGGTGGTCGGCCTGATTCCGGCCACTCATGGCCGCGTCTTCCTCGACGGACGTAACGTCACCGCCATGCCCATGTGGCAGCGCGCGCGCAATGGCGTCGGCTATCTTCCGCAGGAGGCTTCCATCTTCCGTAAGCTCACCGTTTGGGAAAACGTGATGGCCGTCGTCGAGACCCTGAACCTCAACGAGCGCGAACGCCGCGATCGCACCGCCCAGCAGCTCACCGAACTCGGCCTGGAGAAATTGGCGCGCCAACCCGCCTTCACCCTTTCCGGTGGCGAACGTCGCCGGTTGGAGATTGCCCGCGCCCTCGCAACGAATCCGCGTTTCCTCCTGATGGACGAGCCCTTCAGCGGCGTCGACCCGATCTCGGTCGCCGAGGTCCAGTCGATCATTCGTAAGCTTAAGGCCCGTGGTATCGGTATCCTGATTACTGACCATAACGTGCGCGAAACCCTTTCGATTGTGGATCGAGCCTATCTGATTCACCAAGGGCGCGTGCTTGTGTCTGGTACTCCCTCGGAGATCGTCAATAATCCCGAGAGCCGTCGCCACTACCTCGGCGAAAGCTTCAAACTCTGACGCCATGTACGAACCCGCTCCCGATACGCGCCCGGAATCCGTCTCCGTCCGCGAGTTCTTCGAATCTTTCAAGGACATGCTCCAGATGGAGCTCCTCGCGGGCGAACAGGGCCTCGATAATATGATCTCTGAAAAGTCGCTGAACCGTCCCGCCTTGGCGGTCACGGGCTACTTCAAGGAGTTTGCCAACAAGCGCCTCCAGCTCTTCGGCGCAGGTGAGATGGCCTATCTCTCCGACCAGACCGCACCCTTGCGCGAGAAGCTACTGGACGACGTCTTTTCCCGGAAGATCCCGGCCGTGGTCGTCTCGCGCGGGTTGCCGGTCGATGACCTCCTGCTGCGTATCGCCAACCGCCATTGCGTGCCGCTCATCCGCACGCAGCTCAAGTCCAAGGACTTCTCGGCCGAGGCCACGGTGCTCCTCGAGGAAAAGTTCGCTCCGCGGACTAACCTTCACGCCACCTTGGTCGATATTAAGGGCGTCGGCGTGCTGCTCCGCGGCGCTTCCGGCGTCGGTAAGAGCGAATGCGCCCTGGCTCTCATCGAGCGTGGCCACTCCCTCGTCGCCGACGACTTCGTCATTGTGACGCTCATTGGTGACCGCGAGCTACAGGGAACTTCCAAGGAGCTCAATCGTGGCTACATGGAGTGTCGGGGCATCGGCATCATCAACGTCGCGTCAATCTTCGGGATCCGTTCCGTCCGCCGCGAGAAGCGCGTCGACCTCGTGGTCACCTTCGTACTCTGGCAGCCGGGCATGGATGAAGAACGCTCAGGACTTGAGGTTGAGACCTTTGAGATCCTTGGCCGCAAGGTGCCGCACATGACGATTCCGGTCCGCCCGGGGCGTGACATGGCCCGCCTCGTCGAGGTCGCCGCCATGGTGCAGGCCCTGCGCGTGATGGGTCACGATTCCGCCAAGGAATTCAGCGACCGGCTCATCCAGTTCATGGCTAAGGACAAAAAGGGCGAGGCCTGAGGCCTTACTTCTTCTTTCCGTCCCAGCGACAGTCGGCCATCACGCGGAGGCAGATTTCGCGGAGGTCGAATAGCGTCGACTCGATATCCTGTGCGGTTTCGGCGGCCGAGAGGCGCGCTCCGCTCGGGATACTCGCGGTCAGACCGATGGAATAATTGATGGCCGCTAGGGCGCGCTTCATGTGCACGAGTGCGAGGGGCAGGTCACCCGTGTCGGTGGCGTTGATCGCCATCACCATCTGGTGCTGCGCATCCCAGAAGGACAGCATGATGTTGGCCGAATCGACTGCGGTGATCTGCGGGCCGGCGACGGTGCACAGGCGATGGAAGGAATGCGTGAGCTGCAGGCAGAGCGCGCGAGACACCACGTAGACCGGGTGCTGGTGGATGCAGTAGGGTAGGTCGGGGCCTTCTTCGTCCGCGTCGTTCACTTCCTCCGGGCCGTCGCCGGGCGCCCAGTCAGCATTTTCCCAGCCCATGCGGCGGGCGCTGATGTCGAGACGGTCAGGCAGGTCCTTGACCTCGGTGTAGTAGGAAAGGAAGCGGCCGACCTCGAGGTCGTTGCGCTGGAGGTAGCCAGCCCAGTCGGCTTCGCCCCAAGAGGCATTGCCGGAACCGTCGAAGTCGCCCTGGGGGTGGTCGCCATCGTCCATAGGGTCTATCATTAGGTGCTTTTCCCCCGTTGCAAACCCCTTGTGGCGAAAATGCCCTTGTCCCGAACGCCCTGAACGTGGCTAATCCGGCATGGCTACGGACCTTTCTGCCCTGACTGCCGCACTGACGGCTGGACGCGACCTCGCTCCGGACGAAGCCGCCGCTGCGGCTTCGGCGATGGCGGACGCACAGGTCGCGGACGAGGCCAAGGAGTCCTTCTTGCTGGCGCTGGCGCTCAAGGGCGAGACCGCCGCCGAAGTCACCGGCTTCGCTAAGACCTACCGGGCGCTCGCGCGTCGCACTGATTTCGGTGACTGGCCAGCGAAGGGCATCGATATCGTGGGCACGGGCGGCGACCGCTCCGGTAGTTTTAATATCTCGTCGGCGAGCGCGCTCATCGTGGCCGCCGACGGCGTGCCGGTGCTCAAACATGGCAACCGTTCGATTACCTCGAAGTCGGGCAGCGCGGATTTTCTCGCCGGACTCGGCGTGGCCCTCGAGGCCACGGACGCGCAGCTGCTCCGCGGCCTCGTCCAGGCAAACTTCTGCTACCTCTACGCCCCGGCGTTCCATCCAGCCTTCAAGGCCGTCCTCGGNGTGCGNAAGAAGATCGCCGAAAGCGGCACGAAGACCGTCTTTAANGTCCTCGGCCCGCTCATCAATCCGGCTCAGCCAGCGCACATGGTCGTCGGCGTCTACGATGAACGCTGGGTCGAGCCGCTCGCGGCCACGCTTGGCGAACTCGGCGTAAAGCGCGGCCTCGTGACGCATTCCCGAGCGGGCGGCGGTATGGATGAGATCACCACAGCCGGTGAAGTGCGTGTGCGCGGCTGCGGCGAACTCGCCTCTGTCGACGCCGTCTGGCTGCCCGGTGATTTCGGTTTCAAGACCTGCACGGTCGCGGACCTGCGCGGCGGTACGCCCGAAGAGAACATTGCGATGTTCAGCGACTTGCTTGTTGGCGGAGTTTCCGACGGCCTTATGGACACGCTGTGCCTCAGCGCCGGTGCGTCGTTGTGGGTCGCGGGCAAGGCGACGGATCCGGCGGCAGGCGCCCAGCGGGCGCGCGAAATCATCCTCGGGGGCGAACTGCGCGAGGAAGCGCGTCGTCTGCGCGAGGCTTATCGGGCCGACTGATCATCCCGCAGTAACGCCAGTGTGCGCTCGGTCGCGCCACGGTTACCCTGATGCCAGGCCGCGCCGTTACGGCCCATCTCGTCGCGATCCGCGGCATCTTGGGCGAGCCGAGCGAGATGGGTGGTCAGTTCGGACGCGTCCTTGGCCTTGATCGCCGCCTTCGCCTGTTCGAGTCCGCGGCAGATGTCGCGGAAGTTGGACATATGCGGTCCGTAGACGATGGCGACGCCAGCAGCGGCGCATTCGACGGGCGTCTGCCCACCTTCGTGCGGAGGGAGGCTCTTGCCGCAAAAAGCGAGGTCCGTCGCGCGGGTGAGGCGGCGGAGTTCGCCCGTGGTGTCAGCGAGGTGGATAATCGTGTCGGCAGGCGCCACGGGGCCGCCGGTGGATCGTTGGTGCCACGCAAGCCCGCTGGCGCTGGCTTCAGTGGCGACTTCGGCGCGGCGTTCGGAGTGACGCGGGACGAGCAGGAGACGGACATCGCGACCAGCGTCGCGCAGTTCGCGCACGATGCGAATCAGCAAAGTCTCTTCACCTTTCCAGGTGGACGAGCCGAGCAGCACCACTGTGCGTGGGTCGGTGCCGAAGCCGAGTTCGGTGCGTAGCTGCGAACGTTCGTCGGTAGACATCGGTGCATCGCTGGCGACGTCGAACTTGATATTGCCCGTGAGCGTCGCGGTGAAACCGAGTTCACGGAACCGGCGCACATCCTCCTCGCTGCCCGCGGCGATCTTCCGGAAATGGCTGAGCACATACGCGGAGAGTTGGGGGAAACGCTGGTGGCGGGCGAAGGACTTGTCGGAGATGCGACCGTTGATCAGGGTGGCGGGGACGCCGCGGGCGCGGGCCTGGGCGAGATGTTCGGGCCAGAGCTCGCCTTCGACGAGGATGATGGCGTCCGGACTGATGCGACGCCAGGCGAGGGCGCTGCAGGGCCAGAGGTCGGTCGGGAAGATGCCGATACGGTCGGCGACATCGGCGTAGCGATCCTGAGCCAGCCGGAAGCCNGTGCTGGTGGTGGTCGTNAGGATGATTTCGGCCTTACCGGTGGCCTTGAGTTGGCGGAGCAGGGGGCCGATGGCCTCCATTTCACCCACCGAGACCGCCTGAATCCAGTAACGGCACTTTCCAGGGGTCTTAGGCCCTAGTTGCGCGAAAAAGCCCAGTCTTTGGCTNAAACCCGTGCCATAACCGCCTCGGCGGAGCATCCGCCAGACATAGTACGGAAGGGCCGGTATCAGCAGCAGCGGGAAGAGTATCCGGTAGGCCCAAGACATCGCGTTGCGCCGACCGTGCGGAGGGTGGGGTGGTCTGTCAGTTCCAAAGGAGCCCCTTTGGGCTGATTTTCCCGCTTGCACCNGGCGGGCAGGGGTGTTTGAACCCACTTTCCACCGTTTGAAGCGACCGCAGATTGCTTCGGACATAAAACAAAAAACCAGTCAGTCCCCCAGATCCAATGTCCCCTCCTTCTGCAGGAAAAGGGATACGGAGCCAAAAAATATGAACATCACAGTCAAAGACCTCCTCGATGCAGGCGTCCACTTCGGACACCAGACCCGTCGCTGGAATCCCCGCAGCGGTCCGTACATCTTCGACCACCGCAACGGTGTTTCGATCATCGACCTTGAGAAGACGCACGCGTGCCTCACCGCCGCTGCCGCCTTCATCGAGGACACCGCTGCTAAGGGNAAGGAAGTGCTCTTCGTCGCCACCAAGCCGCAGGCGCAGGAAGTCATGCGCCAGGCCGCCAAATCGACCGGCATGCCNTTCGCCGTCAACCGTTGGCTCGGCGGTACGCTGACCAACTTCGCTACCATCAAGCGCTCCCTCGACAAGTATCGCACCTACCTCCGCATGGAGCAGGACGGTTCCCTCGCCAAGATGCACAAGAAGGAAGCCGCCGCCGTGAAGCGCGAGATGTCGCGTATGAACCGTAATTTCGAAGGCCTTCTCGAATATCGCGAACTCCCGTCCGCGATGATTGTCATCGATACCAAGCTCGAAGAAATCGCCGTCAACGAAGCCGTCCGCCTCGGTATCCCCGTGATCGGCCTCTGCGACTCGAACTCCGACCCGACCCTCCTTAAGTTCCCCGTCCCGGGCAACGACGACGCTGCGAAGTCCATTCGCCTCGTGGTCGAAGTCCTTACCCAGGCCGTCCAGAACGGTCTCGCGCGCCGCAAGGCCGTGGCCCAGGACCGCAAGACCGTGACCCCAGTCGCCCGCCAGAACACCGGCGAGTCCGTCCAGCCTGAAGTCCAAATTTCCGAAGAGCTGCTCAAGGCCAACGAAGGTTCCGACGCTGTCGAAGGCGCCGCTCCTGCGAAGCGCCCCAGCCCTCGTAAGTCGAAGTAATCCGACTATGTCCGCTATCACCGCTCAGACGGTTAACGATCTGCGCCAGCGTACCGGCGCGGGTCTGATGGATTGTAAGAAGGCCCTCGTTGAAGCCAACGCCGACATGGAGAAGGCCGTCGAAATCCTCCGCATCAAGGGAGTCGCCACGCGCAACAAGAAGGCTGACCGCAAGGCCAGCGAGGGCATCCTCGCTGTTCAGGTCTCCGCCGACGGTCGCACCTCGACGCTCCTCGAACTGAACTGCGAAACTGACTTCGTCGCCAAGAACGAGAACTTCATCGCTCTCGCCAAGGAACTCGTGGGCCAAGCCGCCGCCAGTGGCGTCGATGGTTTCCTCGACCAGCCTTACCACGCCGACAAGGCCCGTAAGGTGAACGATTACCTGAACGATCAGGTGCTCAAGATTGGTGAGAACCTCAAAGTCTCCCGCGTCCTGAAGTTCGAAGCCACCGGCGTGGGTCGCGTTTCCGCCTACGTCCACACNGGNGCNAANATTGCCGTCCTCCTCGAACTGGGCCTCAAAACCCAGGCTGCCGCCGCTAACCCGGAAGTCGCCGAACTGGCTCGCCAGCTCGCGATGCAGGTCGTCGCCAACAACGCCCGTTTCGTCCGCCGTGAAGACGTCTCCGCTGACGTCGTCGCCAAGGAGCGTGAAATCGCCACCGAGTTCACGAAGTCCGAAGCCGACAAGGCCATCGACGAAGCCAAGCGCATCGTCGAGGACTATAAGGGCCAGCTCGTTGAGCAGAAAGCGCGAACGACGCCGAAGCCATCGCTGAGCTCGAGAAGCGTATCGTCGTGGGCGAGAAGCAGATTGTGGCCGCCGAAGGCCGCAAGAAGGGTCAGCTCGCTAACATGGAGAAGATCATCTCCGGTCGCGTGGACAAGTTCTTCGCCGAATCCTGCCTCCTTGAACAGGCTTACTTCCGCGACCCCGACCAGAAGATTCAGGACCTCATTGCCGCCGCTAAGACCAAGGTTGCGAAGAAGTCTCGATCGTCCGTTTCACCCGCTTCCAGGTGGGTGAGACCGCCGCCGAGTAAGCTCCGCTGAGTTCGGCTATCAAGGCCGGCTGCCGCAA
>JGI25911J50253_10000608_pt1 | contig 12167 bp, 12 predicted proteins | sample LauGreSBDMM110SD_3_FD_50253 | JGI IMG/M metagenome (IMG submission 50253) | reverse complement strand
AAGGCTCTTTGATACGACTGCGCCTTCCTTATTGAAGGTATCGAGCTTGACCGGCACGTCGAGGTCGTCGTTGATCAGCACAAGGGAGCGCGTTCCGAGAGGCAGATCCGACCACGCAAGGTGAGGATTTAGGTTACGTCCCCACACATACTCCTTATCGGGCCCGAGAAGCCCGAATGCGCACTCATCCGGCATCCTGCCCATGTCCTGAAAGGTTTCACTGGTCAGGCGCATGATGTCCTCACTGCTTCTGCGTTTTTCATCAGTTACTCCTAAAAAATTACAGGTTTTGCCACTGAAAAGGTGCGTGTTTGTTTCACACGGTCACCAAAGCGATTTTGGGAAACGCGACGATTGCTGCGATGACCGCAAGGGCAGCCACTGCGAAGGGAAAGGCGCCTTTGTAGATGTCGTAAAGGGTAATGCCTTGGCCCAGTCCGTCGCGATCAAGAGATGCCTTGACAACGAAGGGCGACATGCCCAAGGGAGGTGTGATCAGGCCCACCTCGATCGCGATCATGGTGATGATGCCGACCCAGACCAGGTCACCGCCCAGCATCTTGAAAATCGGCGCGAACACCGGTACTGCAATCAAAAGCGTGGAAGTAGAGTCGAGCGCGGTGCCAAGCACCAGCAGAATCAGGATGTAAACAATCATCACCGTGAGCAGCGTGTACTGCTGCTGGGTCACCCAGTCGCCGAGGTAGCCAGGCAGCCCCGACATCGCTAGGAAGCGGCTGAACATGGCGGCGGAGGCGATGATCAGGATCAGAGATGCGGTCACATAGCCGGTGTCGATGAGCACGTTCCAAAACACGCGCAGCGTGAGCGAGCGACGAACCAGCGCGACCACCAGCGCGCCGGCCGCACCCACTGCTCCTGCCTCGGTAGCGGTGAACAGGCCGAAATACATCCCGCCCAGCACCAGCGCTACCAGGAACAGGATCGGCGCTAGCTGGCTTCCGAGGTGGCGCATGGATTCGGCCGCGACCTCCGGCGTGGAGTTCGAGCCGACCCACTCCGGCTTGAGGCGCGCAATAACGTAGATGGTGCCCATGAACGCGGCCGAGAGGATGATCCCGGGAACGATGCCAGCGTTGTAGATGTCGCCGATTGAGATGTCGGCAATGACGGAGTAGATGATCATCAGCACCGAAGGCGGGATCAGCATTCCTAACATGGCAGAACCGGCGACGATTCCCACCGCCAGCCGTGGGTGATAGCCGCGCTTGAGCATTTCGGGAACCGCGATCTTGGTGAAGAGTACGACTGCCGCCACGGTGATACCGGTGATCGCCGAGAAGATGGCGTTGCCGACCACCGTGGCCTGTCCCAAGCCACCGGGCACGCGATGCAGCATGCGGTGGGCCACTAAGTAGGCATCGCGCCCAACGCCCGCGACCATGACGAAGAAACCCATCAGGACGAAGAGGGGCACCGTCCCGAATTCGTACTCGGCGATGGAATCGGTTGCAGCTTGGCCGAGCATGGTGCCGGCGATGTCCCAGTCTCCCCGCACCAGCGCGGTCCCTACGAAGGCGACCAGAAGCAGAGCGGTGGAGATGTGCATGCCCAGGTAGATTAGCAGCGTCAGCGCGGCAAAGCCGGCGATGCCAATCTCCAGCGGGCTCAGGAGATCACCTTGTTTGCCGGATCAACCTCGAACAGGCGTTCGCGCTTTGCGCCCGAGCGGAAGTACTGCCCCGCGAGCACAGCGTATTGAAGCACCATGACTGCGCAGCCGAACGTGATGACGGAAAAAACCGGCCACCTCGGAAAGGTGAAGACTGACGGCATGCCGTAGTAGTCGCCGTTAGAAAACGATTCTTGAGCGAGGGGGAGCACGTTCAAGCACACCACGCTGAACATGACGCCGCCCACCAGGTGATACAAGCCGAGCAGCCACTGCTCACAGCGGATCGAGCGGCGCCCGACCAGGTCGAGGAAACCGTCGGAATTGATCACTCGGCCGGCCCGCAGCGTGCTTGGAAACTGCAAAAACACGATCACCGCAATCGACATTGAAACGATTTCCGGCGTTCCCGGCAGCGGCCGGTTGAGGAAGTACCGGCCCAGAACGTCGCACAGAATGACCAGCATGACGAGCAGAACCATGCCAGTCCCGAATGCGTTCATCACCGATGTGAGAACGCCAAGCGGCGAGAAGCTTCTCATTCTTTGTCCCAATCGCGTGCGAACTTGATGCCTTCAGCGCGCACCGCGTCCATGTACGCGCGCAGCACCTCGCGCGCTGGCTGTCCGATCTTCTCAGCATTGGCGGCCCAGGCCTTGGTGGGGTTCTCGATGGCCTTGGCGAGTTTTACCTTCTCCGCCGGGGCGAACTGCAGGATCTGGCCGCGGTTTTCCCGGTAAGTATCGAGCGAGCGAACCGATTGCACAAACTGTTCCCTGTGGTACGCCGAGCTGAACTCTTCTGCCGCGACACGCATCGCAGACTGAACTTCCTTGGGTAGCTTGTCCCAGCGCGCCTTATTGATCGTCAGTCCACCGGCATACATGGCTCCGAAGCCAACCTGGACGTAGTTGGGTGCTACCTCCCAAAGCTTGGCCGGCACCGCACCGGAGGCGAATGTCAGCGCGCCGGAATAAACACCCGACTTGATGTCGTTGTAGTAGGCNGGGATGTTGCTAACCACTCCTACCGCCCCAGAGCCCTTGATCCACGGCAGCGCCACCGGCACGCTGCCGAGTTTGCGGCCGTTGAAGTCCTCGAACTTTGCCAGAGGGAAGTTGGTCACCATGCCGTAGTCGTCGGTACCGAACCCAGTCAGGTATACCTGCTTGTGGTCTGCCCAGGCTTTGGTGAGCGCCGGAACTTTCTGGTGCAGGTCGTTCATGATCCGGGTGATGACGCGCGGGTCGGTCGGACCGAACGGAGTCGCGTAGGTAACGTTCTGCAGCGGCATCTTGGCAGGATGGAACACCGTGGCGACGATGCCCATGTCCGAAATTCCCTGTTCGATGGTTTCCAACTCCGAGCCGATCTTGGCGAGCGTGCCTCCGTATGCCTCGGTCCAGACGATCTTATGCTTGCCGGTCTTTGAAAGCTCCTTGTTCACGGCCGGGATGAAACTCTCGCGAACATGCTTGACCCAAAGGAAAACGGGTGCATGGCCAGCGGAGATGGTGAGCTTGATTTCCTGCTGCGCGAGCGCCAAAGGCACCGCGGCCGACAGCGCGGTGAGGGTCAGGATGCGGGATAGTGCATTCAAGGGTTTTCCTCCTATAAGGCCGTTGTTTAGCTTGCGCGCAAACTCTACCACCAATTGGCGTGAACTACAGGGCATGCCCTTTATGTAGGAAATCCACGAAAGCCGCGTCCAGTGCGCTTGCCAAATGATCAATGCCATACCTAGCTCTCTGAGCTAGCGTTCTGACTGACAACCCAAAGAGAGGAATCCTACTGATCCCATTACTCGCGTGTGCATCCACATATAAACTGACAAGACGTTGCTGCATCTGCCGGCGATGCAGGACAAAACATGAAACATGGAATTACTGGGAGCAAGCAGACCCCTGCTATTTTGCTAGTTGATTCAATCACCGAGGTCGAGGCNGCCGACCAGGGAAAGATCGTGGTTTCGGCATCGCACGGCGGGATAAGCTCNGCACGGTTTGCGCTCGAAGTCCCTCTNGCACTGGTGTTCTTCAACGATGCAGGAATAGGTAAAGATGAAGCTGGCATCGCGGCCCTGGCAATGCTCGAGGANAGTGGGGTTCCTGCCGCTTGCATATCGCACAACAGCGCACGCATAGGCGATGCCCAAGATATGTGGGATCACGGCCGTATCTCTCGTGTCAATCAGCTGGCAGAGACGGCGGGCATCGTTGTCGGCGAAAAGCTCAGTCTGGCTGCGCTTCATTTCGTGGGCAAGTCCTCGACCGAATAGGACGCTCAAAACTCAGCACGCCGCAAAAGAACGGCCCCTTAGGGGTGCTCTCGTCGGGCAACCGGGTGATACCTTCATCGAGCTTGGCAAACTCGCGGTATAGCGGGATGTCATGCAAAGCCTCTTCCATGGCCGGGTCGGAATGCCCAAAGAACTGCTGCAACAAATGAATGCGAAGCATCACCTGGTGGTAAACGGCGGGCGTCCCTTCTTGCCAGCAGGTGCATCAGGAGCGATCAGCCACAGCAACTGTGGCCAAGGAATCACCAAGCTCATCTCGTCCAGAAATTCACGCATGCGTGTGCGTTTGGTGACAAGTTCGAATCCGGTGGTGGCAAGGCTGATTTGTTTTATCTGAACTTAACGCACGAGACCCTCAACTGGGTTACTTTTGCAGATGCTCCCTAAGTCACGGATTCAGGATTAAGATTGATTCGTCTTTGGCCAAGGTATTCGTCACCGATGCTTTTTCGCGTGTGGTCGATAGCTGCATGCAGATACTGGACGCCATGGGGATGACACTCGAATTGCCTATCTAGTATTTGTACCGCGAGTTGCGTATGCTCCGCATGAGTCAAGGCCCTCAGAAGTCCAGCGCATGGTCATCACGATCGACTTGCTCCCGGGACTCAGAAAATTCAATTAAAGAAAGGTATTTATGGCCATCGACATGACGATCGACGGGGGCGTCGCCCTCATCACCATCAACCGCCCCGAAGTCCACAACGCGATGGACGCCGAGCACTACGACCTGTTGTCCAGGGCCTGGATGCGAGTACGCGACGAGCCAGAAATCCGCGCTGCCGTGATCACCGGCGCAGGCGATAAATCATTCTGTGCCGGCGCCGACCTGCGTACCTACACAACGCAGCCGCAACCGCTGGACCAGATGTGGCTGACGCAGCGCGAGTTGCTGCTCAACCGCGGGTTAGAGGTTTGGAAACCGATCATCGCAGCAGTGAATGGCTATTGCCTGGGAGGCGGCAGTACGCTGCTCTTCGCCACCGATGTGCGCATCGCCTCCGAAAATGCAACCTTCGCCATTACCGAGGTCAAGCGCGGCCTGGTGCCTGGCAACGGTGGAACGCAGCGCGTGCTGTCGCAACTGCCCTACCCGATCGCTATGGAGTGGCTGCTGACAGGAGACCAGATGGACGCTCAGACGGCCTTAAGCTGGGGCCTGATCAACCGCGTCGTACCGCTGGCCGAGGTTGTGCCAGCTGCGATGGCGGTGGCACGCAAGATTGCCGCTAACGCGCCGCTGGCGGTGCAGGCCGCGAAGGAGCTGGCCATCCGCGCTTCCGACATGGATCTGCATACCGGCCTACGCTGGGAGCAGATGACCAACCGCCTTTTGCAGACCAGCAGTGACGTACATGAGGGTGCTGCCGCGTTCAAGGCCAAGCGCTCGCCGAANTTCAAGGGCAACTGATGTCCAGCACCACGCAGGGCCCGCTCTCCGACGTCACGGTCATTGACCTGGGCCATATCTACAACGGCCCCTACGCTACCTTCCTCATGGCGATGGCAGGTGCCAACGTTGTCAAGGTGGAGCCAAAGGGCGGCGAGAATCTGCGCCGCCGCGCGGCGGTGGGCGGCGCCGCGATGCCGTTTGCCATGCTCAACTCTAACAAGAGCTTCGTCACGCTGGACATTAAGTCTACGCGCGGTAAGGAGATGGTGTTGGAGATGATCAGTAAAGCTGATGTGGTGGTGGAGAACTTCGCCCACGGTGCGATGGAGCGGCTGGGCCTGGNCTACGACGTGCTCAACGAACTAAACCCGCGTATAGTTTATGCGTCGGGCTCTGGCTATGGGCGCAGCGGCCCGATGCGCGACTACCCGGCGATGGACATCGCGGTTCAGGCCATGTCAGGCCTCATGAGCGTAAATGGTTTCGAGGACCGGCCGCCGGTGAAGGTCGGCCCCGCAGTGGCAGATTTTTTCGGCGGCGTGCACCTGTATGCTGGCATCGTCACCGCACTTTACGAGCGCCAGCAAACCGGCAAAGGGCGCCTAGTGGAAGTCTCGATGATGGAGGCGTCCTACCCGTCCCTCGCATCCAATCTGGGTCTCTTACATAAGCGCAAAGGAAAGGTCTCGGGGCGCACCGGCAACCGCCACGGCGGCCTAGCCGAAAGCCCGTACAACCTGTACGCCACATCCGAGGGATACGTTGCCATTGTTGCCGCAAGCGACGAGCAGTGGCGGCGCCTTCTGAATGTCATTGGTCGCGAAGAACTCGTTGGTGATGAGCGTTATGCCGATTTAAGCGCACGCGTGGCTCGAATGGACGAGGTTGACAGCATCGTCGAATCCTGGACCAGGGTGCGCACGCGCGAAGAGGCCTTTAGCCGACTCATGGCGGTCGGCGTGACATGCGCCCCGGTACGTGACGTGGGCGAGGTGGTGAAAGACAAACATTTGCTGGAACGAGGCGCGATTGAATGGGTCGAGCACCCGTTGTACGGCCGCATGCCGCTGCCGCGGTCCAGCCTGCGCTTCAGCGGCGTTCCCTTGCCCTCCATAGAGCCGAGTGGCGAGGCCGGCCGCGACAATGCGGCGGTGTACGCGGAGCTGCTTGGCCTGAGTGCGTATGAGGTGGCCGGGCTTGCGCGAGACGGCGTCATTTGAAGCCCGGGAACTGTAGACCATAAGATGATTGATCCGAAAAAACTTCACGGCCACTGGACGCTAGCGGACTTCAAGGAGCAGGCCGCCGACGGCAGCTGGTTCGACGCTGTCGGGCCAGGCATGCGCGGAGTCATCAGCTACTGGCCCCAGGGCTATGTCCAAGTGCACCAGGGCTCTAGTGCGAGGCCGCAGCTGAAGGGTGCATGGGGCGACATCCCCGCCGCCGAAAAGGCCGCCTGCTTGGACCTGATGGTTGCCTATAGCGGCACTTACACCGTTGGCGAAGACCGGGTGACGCACCATGTGAATTTCTGCTGGATACCCAACTGGGAAGGCCGTGATCTAGTCCGCCTCGTGAGCTTCCCCAAAGAGGGGCAGTTGTTGCTCAACACGGTGCCAACCTCAGGAGGCCGTGCATTGCCAGCGCAATCCGTACTATGGGAGCGCTCGCCGCCGGTGCGCTGACGCAGCCCGTTCATTTTTTCTTTTCGTTGACACTTCTACTACTACTTCAGGATACAGACATGACTACAACCTATCGTCGCACCATCCTTGCCACCCTGCTCGTTGCGCCGCTGCTTACGATGGCGCAGAGCGGCCCCTATCCCAACAAGCCCGTTAAGGTGCTCGTGCCGTTCAATGCAGGCGCGGCTACCGATATCGTGGCGCGCGCAATTCTCGAGCGTATGTCCAGGCAGATGGGCCAACCCTTCATTATTGACAACAAGCCTGGGGCCGGGGGCACCATCGCCTCGGCTATCGTTGCACATGCCGAGCCCGACGGCTACACCCTGCTGGTTCACTCCAATACATTCACGGTCTTGCCATCGACATATCGGAACCTTAACTACGACCCGATCAACGGCTTCGTCGGTGTGGCGGCGCTTGCATCGGTGCCCATGGTCTTTGTGACCGGCACTGGCAAAGGCGTGAAGACGCTCAAGGACATGGTAACCGCGGGCATTGCCAAGCCCAACTCGCTTAACTGCGCATCGGCAGGCCTGGGGGGGGCGACGCACCTGGGGTCCGAGCGCTTGCGCACAGCTGGCGGCTTCGAGTGCGTGCACATTGCCTTCAAGGGTTCGGGCGAGGCCATGGCGGAAGTTATTGCTGGGCGCGTGGATTACTATATGACGCCCATTGGTATGGCGATCCCTTTTATCAAGGACGGCAAGCTGGTGCCCCTTGGAGTAAGCAGCCTGACGCGCTCTCCGGCCATGCCCGATGTGCCGACGACGGCCGAGGCCGGCTACCCGAACTCCGACTATGCGGTGTGGCACGGTATGTTCGCTTCAGCCAAAACACCGCGTGCGATCCTGAACCGCTTGAATGAAGAGGCGCTCAAGGCCATCAATTCGTCTGAGATCAAGGAACGCTTCAATGCACTGGTGCTTGACCCGATGCCAATGAACCCAGACCAGTTTGCCGCATTCCTCAAGAAGGATTTTGCGGTGAACAGCGAGCTGGTCAAGGCTGCAGGGATCAAGCCAAATTGAAGCAACCGGACTGACCCATACCGGAGCCACCATGACCGACACGCGTACCCTGAGGACCAGGGCAGAGATGCCGTCGTCGCATTACCGTACGATTTTGGTGCGCGGGTTAGAAACCATGCTGGCACGCATCTTTAAAAAGATTTAGTCCGAAGCAATATTCCAAGTAATTAGCTGCCGGGTTGACTACTACTTCATACCGATTAGACTGGCCCTGCCGTTTATAAAGTCTTTTTTCCTGCTCTGCCTTGCGGTGAGCATTTCGTCGCCGTTCTTCGGCGCTGCCCGACGTGCCAACCTCTTTCGAAGCGGGCCTGGTCAATTTGGATTAAAGTGTGTAAAGAATATTGGGGCCCTGCAAGACACACGTAGCATCGCGAATCGCCTCAATGAAGAAGCGACCGGGGTGTTACATTCGTACGAGTTGCGTGAAAATTTCCCAAACTGGTGGTGAATACTGTGTTCATGACTGTTGATAATTTTGAGACTTTCGTCAAGCGCGATTTCGCCATCAATGCCAAACTGGTCATGGCCGCAGACGGAGATCCTAACTGACATGAGCCAGGATATCGAAGCCTTCCGTCTCGAGGTGCGGGCGTTCTGCGAGCATGAGTTGCCAGCAGAACTGCGCCACAAGGTGTTTTACAACCTAAAACTCAGCAGGGCCGATTACTTAAACTACCTGCAAATATTACACCGTAAGGGTTGGTCGGTGGGTCACTGGCCGGTTGAGCACGGTGGCTGCGACTGGACCCCCCTGCAGCGCTTTGTGTTCGAAGAGGAGACCGCCAGCGCCGGCGCCCCTTGGCTTATACCGTTCGGTATCAACTACGTTGGTCCGATTTTGTACACCTTTGGTTCGGCGCAGCAGAAGGAACGTTTTCTGCCTCGCATCCGCAACAGCGAAGACTGGTGGGCTCAGGGGTATTCCGAGCCNGGCGCCGGCTCCGACCTGGCCGGCCTCGCGACGCGCGCCGAGCGTGATGGCAACAGTTATGTGGTGACCGGCCAGAAGCTTTGGACCACTTACGCCCATTTTGCCGACTGGATGTTCTGTCTGGTGCGCACCAGCCGGGAAGACCGCCAGCAAAAAGGCATTTCATTTCTGCTCATTGACATGAAGTCGCCCGGTGTTAAGGTGCGCCCCATCCTTACGATGGACCACTGTCATGACGTCAATGAAGTGTTCCTCGACCGCGTGCGTGTACCGCTCGAAAACCTCGTGGGCAAAGAGGGCGACGGCTGGACCTACGCGAAAGTATTGTTGTCTGGCGAGCGCGTGTTAGTGTCAGAGGTTGGGCGCTCGACGCGCCAGTTGCGCAGGCTCGAATATCTGGCGCAGAACACCAGTAAGGGCGGGCAGTCTCTGGCCATCAATGCGGCATTTGCGCGCCGTTTCGCAGAACTCAAGCTGCGCCTGTTCGTGTTGCGTGCGACCTGCCACCAGGCCATCGCTGATGACATGGCCGGCGTTGATCTGGGCGCCGAGGCATCGCTGATGAAACTGCGCGGCTCCGAACTGCAGCAAGACATAGCCGAGGCTATGGTGGATGCCCTTGGACTGGCGGGTATTGTTTACGATGCTCGCGACCTTGCTGGCATGGGCGAGGATCCCGGCTTTGGGCCTTTTGAGGCGCCGGGCATCATCAAGGACCATCTGCATGGCCGCGCCGCGTCTATCTATGGCGGATCGAATGAGATCCAGCGCAACATAATGGCCAAGCTAGCCCTCGGGCTCTGATTGGACGCCTCGATGAAAGAGTCGATCGACCGAGACGCCCTCAAGCTTTTTGCCGACAGCATGCAGCGTTACGGCCAGCAGCAATATTCCTTTGAGCGCCGTCGCGAGTGGCTGGCGAACGAGGGCGGATTTTCGACGCAGGTCTGGCGCGATCAGACGGACATGGGCTGGCTGGCTCTTCACATGCCCGAAGCCGATGGCGGATTTGGCGGGCATCTGGAGGCAGTGTGTGCGTTGATGCGTTGTGCCGGCGAGTACCTGTTTCTTGAGCCCCTATTTGGCCACGGCATTCTGTGTGCTCAACTGCTGGCAAGCTGCGCCACGGAACCGTTAGCGCGCGAATCGCTCAATCAGTTGTGCGCCGGGAATGGCTTGTACGCGCTGGCATTTTGCGAAGACCAGCCCGGAGAATGTGATGTGCCAGTCAGGACGCTGTATGCCAATGGCCTGTTGAGCGGCAGCAAGACGTTGGTGTTGCATGGGGATGTTGCCACTCAGTTGCTGGTGTTGGCGAGTGATGGTGCGTCTGGAGCGCAATCGTGGTATCAGGTCGATGCCGGTCAGGCCGGGGTTGAGCGCAAGAGCTACCGCCTGCTCGATGGCCGGGGAACCGCAAGCCTGATGTTCCGCAACGCTGTAGCGCGACGCATCGGACCCCCTGGCGATGCGCAGCGCCTGCTCGCGAACCTTCTAGGAGTGGCCCGTCTAGCCTTATGCGCCGAGGCGTATGGGGTCATCTTAGCCCTCAACCGCATCACATTGGCCTACTTGAAGGAACGACACCAGTTCGGCAAACCGATCGGCGCCAATCAGGCCTTGCAGCACCGCATGGTCGAGCTCTACATGCTCGAGCAGGAAGTGGCCGCTGTACTAAAGGCCGCCTTGTGTGCCGCTGCAGGCACAGACGCTGTTGTCGCAAGCGCTGTGGCGGCGGGTGCTCTGGCCCATACCATGGCGGCCGGCCGGATCGTGTCTCATGAAGCCGTGCAGATGCACGGCGGCATCGGAACCACCGACGCTCTGCCCGTTAGTCATTACTTTAAGCGCATCATGGTCATTAACCGGTTGCTCGGCGACCGCGACGCCCATCTCGACACTTTTGCCAACGCTGCCGCGGGGGGTATCTTATGAATCAGGACCATTATCAACACATCGTGTTCGAGCGCCGCGGTCGCGTGCTCATCCTGCGCCTGAATCGGCCTGATCAGCTGAACGCTATCAATTCCCGGCTGCATACCGAGTTGGCGCGCGTGTTTACCGATGCGGCGGCTGATACCAAGTCCGACATTATTGTGCTCACCGGCACTGGCAAGGCCTTTTGCGCAGGTGGCGACATTGACTGGCTGCAATCGTCGATCGACCGGCCGATCGAATTTGAACAGATAGCGATTGAAGCCAAGAACATCATTTTTTCGCAGCTTGATCTCACCAAACCACTGATCTGTCGCCTCAATGGCCATGCAATCGGTCTAGGCGCCACGCTGGCTGTAAGCTGTGACATTATCGTAGCGCATGAAGGTGTGAAGATTGGTGACCCCCATGTCAAGGTGGGTTTGGTGGCGGGTGATGGTGGTGCCTTGTTGTGGCCGCAATTGATTGGCTATGCCAAGGCAAAAAAATACCTCCTGACTGGAGATCTGCTGACGGCCGCCGAGGCGGAGCGAGTCGGCCTGATCAGTGATGTGGTGTCTACAGATCAGCTCGACGAGGCCAGTTACGGCCTGGCGGAACGGCTTGAAAAAGGCGCCACTAAGGCAATTCGCTGGACTAAAATCACCACCAATCTGGCCCTCAAACAACTGGTGCACAGCCATTTCGACGCCGGAATCGCCTATGAAATGGTCTCCAACAGCACGGCCGACCATCGTGAGGCGATCGCCGCCTTACGTGAGCGTCGCGATGCAGTCTTTACCGGACGGTAAGACTAGTGAGTAGGTATTTTTACGATTCTGATCCACTCTCTCGAGCGAAAGCGTCTTGCTGACGTAGCATTTCGATGCGCGGGAGGCGGCTGCGAAACCGAGTGGCACTGCGCCAAGGGAGGCGACGCTTCAAAGGCGGGCTGCCCACGAATTACAGCCCAATGAGCATGCTAATTGACTGTTGCTGCCCGTATTTGGGTGGAATCGGTGTCGGCACCAGCAGGTCAAGGATCAAACCTTTCGAAGCGCCGACTTCTGACTGTCCCCCTTATTGACGGTTGCTAGCCCGCACCCATTGTGATTACAAGGTCATCGTGTAGTGTCATAGAAAGTCGGCAGACTGGGTCAATTTGACTTAGACGCCAACAGTCTACGTCTCTCTTCGATCGTCTCATGCATCACTGGCCTCATAGAGACCGGTTAAGACATTTGGTGAAGTTGGGTTGCTCGGCTTAGACGCAGATAA
>JGI25911J50253_10000605_pt1 | contig 12184 bp, 7 predicted proteins | sample LauGreSBDMM110SD_3_FD_50253 | JGI IMG/M metagenome (IMG submission 50253) | reverse complement strand
AGACGGTGCTACTATTTCAGTTCGACGACGCTCACGAGCAAGATAACGTGCTCTTGATGCCGCCTCATTGGCAACCATCTTTCCAAGTTCCCTATAGCTATCTATAATAACAGCATTAACAGGTTCACCATATGAAACATTTCGTGTTTCAATATTGTAATAATATGGAACTCTACCTCTGGGTCTTATTACTATCCATGTACTAAGAGTCGTTATTGGAGCCTGAACTGCTCTTATACTTAGTGCGTTATTTCTTCTTGTTAATGATTTTAGCGTTGTTCTTAAACGCCGGCTCATTATATATATATTAAATATTTAAAATATATATAAAATTATATGATTAATCTATTATTTTGTTATATTATTAACGTCGCTTATGTCTTAAAGAGACTAGCTTAGAGAGTCGCTTAGAGCCCCTCATAGAGCCTCGCTTATAGCCTCGCTTATAGCCTCGCTTATAGCCTCGCTTATGTTTGGTAAATTTTTTACCAACGGCCATAGGATTAGTTAAATATAGATATTCATTATCAAGTTTTTGTATATCAAAGAATGTATTATAAAACTTTATAGATTCTTTTTTTGATTTAGATTTTGAGTTGTAAGCATCATACAATTCGGCTATTATTTGTACTTTATTGGTTAATAATGTTGGAACAATATCTTTAATTTGGCTAACATTTACATTATTAAATATTATGTCATCTTTGCCTTTTGCATATTCTTTATATTCATAAAAATCTGTAAGTAAATATAGCAAATATGTAATATAAATTATAGCATTTACTAAGCTAGATAATCTGTTAAATATAGTATCCTCTTCCGATGTATTTCTTGCTATATAATTTTGTAACTCCGCATTTTGTATTGTATCTAGTTTTTTTATTATATCATCATTTGCTATAGACAATATAAATTCTTTAATCTTAGGGTTAGTTATTATATGCGTTTCAATTATATTTACTGCTTCTATTATTTTAAATAAGTATTCTTTGTCTTCTTCTCTATAACTCATTATATATATAATAAAATATTTTAATTATAGTTAAAATATGTTTAATGTGGATAAAAATGTTCGCTGCTAATTATGTTATTTTTCTCATAATATACTTCAACAGGAGCAATTGGTGCTTCTATATAAAAAATTAGACGCAATAAAATTAATATACATTTATTTGCTACTGTTATTTTGCTAAATTGTAAGTTAGTAAATTTGTTTTTTTTAAATTGTCTAATTTTATAGGCCATTAAAATAGCATATTTTATATTTATGTAACCACAATTAACAGTATTGAAATATAAATTGAACTCTGTGCCGCTATTAAATAATTTTAACCATTGATCTATAAAATGTGTAAAATCGCTTGGCTTCTCAATTGAACCACTAATAGTTACATAAACAGTTGGAAAGTTAGTATAATCGTAGATCGCCCACATATATTAATATGTGTATTTTTAATATTTAGTGCGCTGTAACGTAATAGAAGGCATTATTTATTAAATTTTATGTAAGTAAGAATCGGCGTTTGAAATGTAAAAAGGTTTTAATATTTAGAAAATATTTTTGAATATTATGACCACCACTCCCATTATTTTTTGCTCCCGTTGCAACGGTAGCAAAATTATTACTGTTTATTACATAAGATTCACTATAGTCTTTATTTAATACAAAATAGAAACACTATATTATTTTGCTCCCGTTGCAAAAGTCGCAAATTATTATCGCGCATCAAGTTCTTGAATGAACATTGATGAAGATGGCGCTGTCTCTCTAGCTCTGGATTTAGCTGTAGATGAACTTCTAGATTTGGAGCTGGCTTTAACTTTGGATTTTGTTCTGGTTTTACTAACTAACTTTGAATGTGTGCCATATTCTGCCGGTGCGGAACGCATTCTTATAGACCTTTGTGTTTTATTAGGAACTTCGTTTTTATGAAGCTCATTTATAATAAGCTTACATGTAGGAACAAAATTGCGGATTGCTGAGCGAAGTGCATGGTTTGGATACAATATGTTATTATTTAATCCCAATCCTGTTGCTGGGTCTCTATTTTTTCCTTCTCTAAACCAACGTGAAATAGCACTCCATTCATATGTATGTCCTCCAGAGGTTGTAACTGGGTCAACCATAATCCTGNGGGTAATAGGACATAAAAATTCATTTGGAAAGTCAATTTTTAATTTATAGAAAAGACAAAAATTAGCAAGCTCTATATTAAGAGATTTTGAAGTAGTATTGTCTATGTCCTTTGTTTCTCTATATGGATTATCATTATGAGATGATTCAGAAGCCATTCTTATGTTGGACACAATGCGTTCTGCTGTTATAACTCGCTGTCTAATAGCAGTATTTTCATTCTTTACATTTATAAGCTCTTGATTCAATTCATCTATAGTTTCTTCAAAACTTTTAATTTCTGATTGTGTAAGCTCATATCCTGTAGTTTTATTATATATTCTATCCATTCTATCCATTCTATCCATTCTATCCATTGTAACCGGAATTGTACGGTTACGGTTACCATGGAGTCCGAGTCCAACTCTCCAAGCTCCTCTATCAGACATTTATATATAATAATAAATTAATTAAAACTAAAACTAAATAAATAACAATTAAAAACTAAAAAACTAAAACTAAATAAATAACAATTAAAAACTAAAAACAACACATTACCATTTAGTTTTACGCACATTAATTTTGGGACCTTTTTTCTTATCTCTTATGTTTGGGTCATACATTTCTTCTTCATTATCAGAGTCTAAATTTTTACTAATTTCCCAAAACTCTTTTGACCCTAATTTAAATGTTTTATGATGGTCTGCTTTATACCAAAAAATTTGGTCATGCAACTTATTTGATTTAGCATTATTGTTAATTACTAAACATTCATAATTTTCGGTGCATTGATCCATAACTTGGCAAAAACTCTCAAATGTAGGAAACATACCGGCATAATTCTCATATATACGCCGCCTATTTGCTATGTATGGCTCGCGCAATATAAAAACGTAATCGATATTTGTGCGTAAATTGGGAGGAATACCTAAAGGATATTGCATAGTGATGACCAACATGATCTTCCAATGACGCCCATTCATAAATAACAATCTCATCATTTTATCTTTAGTCCAAGTTGCATCAAACAAACAGTCATCCAAAATCACAAATGCNCTAGGGTCNATATTAGATTTTTTATAAACCTCTACTTCTTTTCTTATTTGTTTCATGACCGTTTTTTGCCGCTTCAAAATATTTTCTATAATAGCTGTATTATATTCATCGTGAATAAATAGTTTAGGAACATGTTCGGCATAAAATCCGTTTCCGGCTTCTGTTCCACTAATAACGGTTCCAATTGGTATATCTTGATGATAATAAAGTAAATCGCGCACCAAATAAGATTTACCTGTATCGCGCCGCCCTATTAAGACTATAACTGGTCCTTTATTTTCATCTGGCCTAAAACTAATGGATTTTATATCAAATTTTTTCAATTCTAATGTCATTGCTAACTACTTATTTAATAAGTATATTAAATATACTTATATTTAAACTCAATACAGTTATTTAAACATTATACAGTTATTTAAACTTAATACAGTTATTTAAACAATATACAGTTATTTAAACAATATACAGTTATTTAAACAATATATTAAACTATTGTATTATATATTAAACTATTGTATTATATATTAAACTATTGTATTATATATTAAACTATTGTGTTATATATTAAACTATTGTATTATATATTAAACTATTGTGTTATATATTAAAAAAATTATTATAATTAATAAATTAAATGGAGTTAAACTATAGAAAAAATTATAACAAGGAGCTATTCGATACAATTAACAAAGAAGAGTTTTTAGATTTAGAAAAAACTCAAAATTATATTCCATTATACGAACACTATTTTAATTTAAATAGCACTAATTATAATTCAATTAATTTAAACAATAAATTACAACTTGACTCTATTTTGGAAAAAGAGAGCTATAATAAATTTGTAGGAACAGTTTTAGATAATAGCAATAATAAACATACTAAAAAAATGTATGTAAAATTTAGCCCATTAGTCGATCCAGTCAAATATATGCTTGGTAAATACGATAANAGTTACAATATATTAGAACTACCCAAATTTAGTGATACANCTAATTCATCTATTAGTANTATAGACTATAATAGTCNATATAAAAAAATTGCTGATCCAAATAATTCAGCATATATTGATGGATTTTTTTCCTTTTTATCAAGTTGCCTACTAAATGACTATAATTTTTATAATGGAATAAATTATTATGGTGGATTTTTAGGAATAAAAAACAAATATAAATTAGATGTATCGGAAGATATAGAATATTTAGCTGAATCAGATCATTTTCATAGTCATAGAAATAGTCTCTTCTTTTTAGAGGATAATGACAAAGTCAATTATTTTTTCAACAATACAAAAAAAAATAAGAAAACATTATTATTAAATATTAGCACTCCATTATCTATTGAAGATTTAGATTTATGTATTATTTCTAATGAGCAATCTATTTGTAAAAACGATGGTACATGCACTAATGAAACAAGCGTAAATGAAATAAGCGTAAATGAAACAAGCGTAAATGAGTTAATAAATTATGAGGACACAATAACTAATAGCAATTCTATTCATACCACAAATAGCTGTAATTTAACATATGAAAATCTTAATATTATAGAAAAGCAGTCTCATAAATCAAGTAATATTAATACAAGTGTTAATGACACAAGTAAGTCTGGGCTAACTTGTTCTTCGCGTTCGTCTAATACAAAGTCTTCAAGCGCTAGCAATAAAACTAGTTCAACAAATAGCAATAACACAAATAGCGACGACGAGAGTGGTAGCGGAACAGAGAGTTCGGATTCTAATAATTCACAATGTGACGATGTTAATTGTACTATTNCCAAATTTCCAGTTAAAATGATCGTATTAGAATGTTGCGAAGACACGTTAGATTCGTATATTTTAAGTAAAAAAATAAGTGACGCTGAATGGGAGTCAATTATTTTACAAATTTTATTTACACTAATAACATATCAAAAAGTATTTCACTTTACTCACAATGATCTACATACTAATAATATTGTATATGTGTTTACAGATAAAAAATATTTATATTATAAATATAACAATATTCATTATAAAGTGCAAACATTTGGCAAAATATATAAAATAATAGACTTTGGTCGAGCAATTTATAAATTTAAAAATAAGTTTATATGTAGTGATAGTTATTCGGAAGATGGTGATGCTAGTACGCAATATAATTGCGAACCATATTTTAATGAAAATAAGCCTCGTATAGACCCAAATTATAGTTTTGACTTATGTAGATTAGGGTGCAGTTTATTTGATTATTTTATTGAAGATTTAGACAACATTAAAAAAGTAAAGTCTTCTATTAAAAAAATTATAATAGAATGGGTATTTGATGATAAAAATAAAAATATATTGTATAAAAATGATGGTTCAGAGAGATATCCAGACTTCAAGCTATATAAAATGATAGCGCGCATAGTTCATAAACATACACCGCAAAATGTCTTGAAAAATCCATTATTTGAAAAATATCAAATTGCCAAGAAAAAAATAAATAACACAAGCGCGCTTTTTAATATTGATAACTTAGAACCAATGATATAAACAATATATATGAAACAAAGCGTTTTCTTAGCTCATACATTTACTAATATTATTAGATAAACGANTTTTGGTGTTTTTCAATAATCGTTTACTATTAGCAATTTTTTCTGTTAATTTTNTCTCATATTTTTCATATAATTTTTGTTTGTTATGTAAGTTAGCTTTTGTTTCATTGCTATAAAATAAAGTTAATAAACTTTTAATTTCTGTTAACTCACAAACCAATAATTCTAACTGAACTTGTTGATATAATTTTAATTCGCTATTATTATATACTTTAATTTCATTTTTAGACAAATTCATATTATTATTATTATTAATAATAACAATAATATTTTAAAGAATCAATTTTTTTATTTATTTTCTTTAAGTCATTTTTAAATAATATATATCGCGTTTCTTTAAGTCCTTTTCAAATAATATATATCGCGTTTCTTTAAGTCATTTTTAAATAATATATATCGCGTTTCTTTAAGTCCTTTTTTATAATATTTGATGCGCTTCTTTAAGCCCTTTTCAAATAACATATATCGCGGCGCTACCTATTTCTATTAATAATATATTTAACACGTTTCATAACTGTCGAGTTTTGAGAACCGGATGTATAATTATCTGGTAACCACGGTTTATATTCAACTTTAGGATAACAACAATGTGTTATAATTGGTTTTACTTCTTCTTCCTCTTCAATAATAACTGCGTTTACCGTTAATGTTCTATATTGACTAGTAATACGAGTTGTTACTGTGCTTGCCTGGCTTATATATATTAATGTATAAGTTCCAGCATCTAAAAGTATTTTACTGATGTTAGCCAATTCTTGCCCGTCTTTATCGGCGTAATCTATATATTTATTATTACTTACATCATAAGTAGCATGTATATTACGTGCGTCATAAGTAGGATACATTATATTGGTGCGCGACAAATCATAAATGTGTATAACATTAATACCTATTAATGCACTACTATAATTATCAGTAAATTCACCTACGCTAATATAAGGTCCTAAATAAGTATTGGATAATGCCAAACGCGGATCTATTATTTTTATTAAATCTGTAAGATTAGCTTTAAGTGTGCCAATATTTATAGTTTCATCTACTGTGATTGGATAAGGAGGAGCTGGAGGCGGAGGAGTTGTATTANTTAATTTTTCATATATAGATGCACTAGCTTTATAATAAAATTTTGGACCATCATCTGACTTATTAATAATTAATTTACGTATAATAGTATTAATATTATTTGCATTATCTTTTACAATATATGAAATATCAATAAATAATGCAGAACTACTTATGAAGTCACTATTCTCTANTAATGGCAACTCAATTGATACTAAAGAATTCTGTATATTATTAATGGAAATAATATTTGTTATGTCTGTATAATAACTATAATAAATAGTATTAATACTTAAATCATAACTTTGATGTAAATCAATATAACTTACATCACTTATTAAGTTTGTTATTACATAATTAATAGAACTATCAATTAAGTCGTTTTGATTAAAACTAAAATCATGATTTGCAAATGTTAAGACTGGTGGTGTTAAATCAGGTATAATAATATCTAATAATATTGTGGAAATATCAATGTAATTAAAAAAGTAAGACTTATATCTAATATTAATCTTCATATTAATGCTATTTGATACCTTACTATGTATTAATAGTTGCGAACCACTAAGTTCAAAAGTGTTATTAATATACTTAATACTGCTTGGAGCTACTTCAAAAGCACTATAATTAGTTAGTAATGGACTAAGTCTATTTTTAAATAAATCCATTTTTGTAACAAACTGAGCAAAATTTGTTACGCTATTTAAGCTTAACTCTATAGGGCTATTATTAAGAGTTGTTATTTTATAACCAGCGCCACCGGTTATAGCTAAAATTGTTGTAAAATAGTCATTTAATGAATCCAAATTGTATTTAAAATTTTCCAAAAAAACATATGGATTTAAATTAGTTACATCAAGAAAGTTAATAAAGTTAGAAGAATTAAATAGATCACGGCGATATATTGAGGTAGAAATAGAATTTGTTCTAGCAAAAGTAGATTGGCTTTTATTATATATTTCAATAAAACTTACTAAAGTAGATTCAATAGCACCTATATTATAGTAATTAGTAAAAATAAGATTATCAGTACTTAGACTAGTTTCTTCAAAATTGCTAGTTAAATTTAAAATGGCATAATCAATATTTTCTACAAGACTGTTAATGTCTTCTACTAATTGATCTATTGTACTAGTGTTTAATACATAAGTGCTGTAAATCGGATTTNGTGTTATTACATTAACACTATATAGGTCATATTTAGCTTGTAACTCATTATAAAAAGTTATAAGACTTATTGTATTGTTAACTAGCTCTATATATAACATACTTATAGTTGAAGTAGCTAAATTGCTAGTAAAAGAAGTATTTAATATATTATATTTAGTATAAAGATCTGAATAATACTGAATATTTACACTGTTAGTGTAAGGAATACTAGTTGTGCTAGTTGTGTCGTCATATAAAATATTAATATTATAATCTAAATAGTTTAGTTTAAAATATAGACAAAACAATTTTAGTTGCATACTATTCAATATTGTNAAATTCAGTTTGTCAAAAATAATNTTATAAGACGACTCAACATTATATAAATTGAAGTTGTTATTATTAGAACTTATATCAAGTATTTTATAAATCAAATTGTTTGGATTAATAATGTTTGTATCAAAAGAAGTNTCTTGAAAACGATTGGCAACTAAATCTAGTTCAAAATAGTCGTATAAATTAATAATATAACTATTGCTATGTAAGCCATTAGATAGTGTATTTGAAGTCGAGCTAATGTTATAATTTCCATATATTGTACTACTAATAGCATTAATACTTATTTCACTAATTATTCCATCTTCGGTTATGCTATATGAACCGGTATTATAGTTATACTCTGTGCTATAAACATTACTTATTCTTCTATATATTGGAATATTATTAAGATATATTGGTAAAATGTAGAGTGAAGCCAACATGTTAAAATTAAGGCTTACATCTATTTCATCATATATTTTATATGTTAATGCTATACCATAGTTTTTATTATTAGTTAAGCTGTTTAATGATTCAACTGTTAGTCCATCATTGTTAAAACTATTGTAAAAACTATTTGAACATACATCTAATAAATAATGGTCGTTATTAGAATTTTCTCTCAATGTTTTTGCTAATGTTAAATTTTCATCATTAATCTGATAATTTACAATTGTTTGTTCATTATATTTGTGAAAAATAAAGTTATTGCTTTCATCTAAATACATATTATTATATATATTTTGCTTTGTTATACCACATATAGCACTAGTTGAAGTATTATCTAATATATTTAAAAAAACCATATTTTGCATAGTTAATTCTCTAGTAGTCAACATATTGCTCGAACTTTCATACATTTTATTAAAAACGCTTGACCCATCATAAAATCCGCTTATATCATTAACATTAGAATATAGCATATTATTAGCAATAACAAGTGAATCATTTAAAAAAACTAGTCTATCATTACTAATAGTAGTTGTTGGATTTGGAAAAGTTGTAAAGCTCGAACTATATACTAGAAATTCAAAAGTCTGAAAGTGTAAATTAGCATAGTCTACATCTAATGAAAACATAACATAGTTGTCAATAATATTTGTTATTTTTATTCGTGGTGCTACTAAAAACGAACCGGTTGATGAGCTATAATTATAAATATTTGTGGAGTCCAAATTTAATACCTCTGCTTGTTTAGCAAATAAAAATTCACTAATAGCATAACTAAAATCTTTAACCAACAATTTTGATGGTATAACATTATTTCTTTTAAAATAATAAATATAATTAAAAATTTCATTATTTAGTAAGCCAACACTGTCAGAATTTATAGAACTACTATTTGTATTAACAATAGGGCCACTATTATTATACGCGCTATTATAAAATATGTTTTTTAATGTTCTATCGTAGTTGGTTAAACCAATTGCTTTTATAATAACTGAAGAGGATTCATAAATGCTATTAAAATAAGTAATATAACTGTTATAACTATTATANAAAGTCAAATCACTATTTGATATNCTTAACAAAAAATTTGAATCATTTATCGCGCCANTATTTGCTATAATATAATTCGCAGTTGATGGGTCATTATAATTCTTAAAAATCAGTCTATTTGGATGTTTATTTAAGTCATACAATACATTATATTGTAAATTATGTTGTGTAACACAACATATATTTATAGCATTTACACTATTTGCATTTACACTATTTGCTTATACTATTTGCATTTAGACTGGTGTCAAAGCGCTGGTTTAACACTATTCTATTTCTCATTACTTCATTACTTACACTTAAAAATTTATTGCCTTTACTAAACAAGTCTTTTATATTGTTAGTAATAACAATACTATTTAAAATGGTTACATTTTTAAGAAATACTATATTGTTTTTTAGCACAATTTTGCCTCCCATATTTTTAAATTTTTCTGAATAATAATATAATATTGTAGGTGTAGTTGCACTAATACTAATCTGAGTATATATACTTAAATTATTATAGGTTGATAGCAACGGTCTTGATACACCTGGTAAGTTTTGTGAAAAAACCGTTTTTGTATATTCTACTCCGCCATTATGCGTTCCGTCTGGTGTTATAGAAAATTTGATTGGATTATAAAAATTTTTTAAACTAGTTTGTTGAAATCTATAAACTCCATATCTTAAATGTAAGTCTTGTTTCAAACCATTTATAGTAAAATATGGACCTGAACTGGAAACAGAATTATTTAAATTACTCACATCAACTACAAATGATGTTACACTGGCAAGTGTACTACTTGAATCTCTCAAATTATTATAATAGTTTTGTAAATTTATAAAATAATTGGCATTATCATATATAAAAAAATAGCGAAACTCGTTATTTTTCAAATAACTTTGAAAATTAGCACTCCTAGAGCCACTAGTGTCTGGATTAAACTTGAGAGAACATCTCTCAAAATCGCCACTTATTGTTAATCTAACATTACTTCCATAATAATAGGTTTCACCATTTACATTATAATAAAGAGCACTTGTTAAGCTTATTAAATTACTTACATCATATGCGGCCATTACTAGTATCAAAATCGCGGGTTACTAATTTAAAAGCATAATTTGCGCATACATCAAAGTTGTATAGTCCAATACCCAACGTAAATTTTGAATTGCTATTAAAATTTGATGGACCAGTTATTAAATTTACAAAGTTAATTGAAACCACCTTTTCTAAGAGAATAGGACTATATACTTCTACATTTCTTTTTGCTGTGCCCAAAACATTAGAACTATTAGTTGCGCTATAAACTACTATATATGAGCCATCCTTATTTTCATTTAAATTACTATAATCTATGGCAACCTTCATAAAACCAATGTCATTAATGTCACTAAAATCTCTCACATATCCTTCTTTTTCTATAAATTTTTCATAGCGTTGAAGCAAATACATGTATAATTATTATTTTCACTATCTTGCTGATAGTTTAATCTGATTATAGGACCAAATGGTTTAACAACTACAACTCTTGATACGTCAATAACATTAATTGCTTTATCCTTTATATTATAGTTTTGAATGTATTGGCCCGAAACAGTTAAAACATTTGACACATCAATATAGGAAGGGTCTTTAAAATAAGTAAGACTAATATCACTAATACTAAAAGTATGGCCACTAGACTCAAACAGTCCACTAACAAAATTTACACTTCCATCAACAATATCTTCAATGTTTATTCCTGGGTCTAACAACACTATATTTGAAGTATCACTTACTTTTTTATAATATTTTATACGATTTAAATAACTATTTTCATAAGTATCAAAATAATTAATATCTTGAACTAATTCACTAACGGCTCTTGAAGATAATAACGGATAGTCTAACTTATTTGGGTCATTAAAATTTATATTAGTTAATTTTGTTACATTAGGAGGCTTAGTATCAATAATTTTTAAATAAAAAGTAATGCTTTGTTGTTGTTCCAAACTATTTTGACAACTATCAATGGCGGTAAAAGTAATCGGCTGATAATCTATTGGTGAATTAAAAACCCTTATGCTATTTATTGAGTAGTCAACGTAAGTTCTTAGTGTAGAATTTGGGATTCCACTATAGGCAATTCTAGACAAATCATATGATTTTGCGTGTAATTTAAATTTTATATAATTTGAATTTACAGCGCGATTAAAAACAATAGGTTTAATAGCTTCACATGTAATAATTTTAATGCTGTTATTATTAACATATGAGAGACTTAAGTCATAACTTATGTCATTAATGCCGCCATTATTGCCAGTTCGCGGAATAGCCCTAGTTATTTGTATGAATGAAGAGACATCTAGTTCGCTCAAATCTCTCAATAAATATTGAGTTAAAACTGGCAAATTGCTATTTACTTCAATATATGGATACAATAA
>JGI25911J50253_10000604_pt1 | contig 12186 bp, 9 predicted proteins | sample LauGreSBDMM110SD_3_FD_50253 | JGI IMG/M metagenome (IMG submission 50253) | reverse complement strand
CGAATCGCTTCGCCATCACTTCTAGTGCCATACCCACGTGGAGTATTGATCACCAACGCGATTTCACCAGCCTCTATTAACTTGACCGCGTCATCAGCACCCTTGCCATCTGACTTTCGCTCAGAGAACTTTCCGACAATGCGCGAAACTGTGCACCCATGTTCGGTTAGAAATTTCGCGGTGCCAGTTGTAGCCGCAATCTGTAAACCCAGCGAAGTGAGACCGTTAACAACATCGACACCGCCGCTCTTATCTCGATCGTTCAACGACACGAATACCAAGCCGGTCTCGGGCAAGGTCGTGCCTGCCGCAAATTGTGCCTTGGCGAACGCTCGCGCAAACGAATCGTCAATACCCATGACTTCACCCGTCGACCGCATCTCAGGTCCGAGTGCGGTATCTACCTCAGAAAATCTATTGAATGGCAACACTGCTTCTTTGACTGAAACATGGCCACCTTTAACTTTTTCAGGCAACAGGCCTTCGCTTCGTAATTGCCCCAAAGTTGCGCCCATCATCACTCGACTTGCCACCTTGACTAGCTGAACACCCGTTGCTTTCGCCACGAAAGGCACGGTTCGACTTGCACGCGGGTTCGCTTCGATCACATAAACCGTCGTGCCGGCAACGGCGAACTGCACGTTGATTAACCCGATCACGCTTAATGCTCGAGCAATCTTGGTAATCGTGCTTTCTATTTCTTCAACTATTTGTTTTGACAAAGTAACTGGCGGAATTGTGCAAGCTGAGTCACCTGAATGAACTCCGGCTTGTTCGACGTGTTCCATCACACCGCCGATCAAGACTTCATCGGTTGCATCACGAATCGCATCTACATCAACTTCAATCGCGTCTTCTAAAAATCGATCCACAAGTACGGGTCGTTCTGATGACAGCCCACCTTCTCGACCAAGCGAACCCGCCTGGTCCATCTCGAGCATCGCAGTTCGCAAGTGCTCTTGATCGTGGACTATCTGCATCGCTCGCCCACCCAAAACATAACTTGGGCGCACAAGAACTGGGTAGCCAATTCGGTTGGCGATTTCAATTGCTTGTTCGACATTTCGCGCCGTTCCACCAGGTGGTTGAGCGATTGAGAGTGACTCACATAGCGCACTCCACTTTTCGCGATCTTCGGCGATATCAATGCTTTCACTATTGGTGCCAGCAATCAGGTTGCTCGGCAGTTGTGACGCCAATTTCAACGGTGTTTGACCACCAAGACCCACGATCACTTTCGGCGCAACACCTGATGACAGCGTCTCAGCCTCAATCACGTTCATTACGTCTTCGTATGTGAGCGGCTCAAAGTAAAGCTTGTCAGAAGTGTCGTAGTCAGTTGAAACAGTTTCTGGGTTGCAGTTCAACATGATCGTCTCGTAGCCAGCATCACGCAATGCAAAACTCGCGTGCACACAGCAATAGTCAAACTCAATGCCTTGGCCGATGCGGTTTGGGCCGCTTCCCAAGATGATCACAGATTCTTTGGTGGTCGCATGAATTTCTGACTCATCTTCATATGTTGAATAGTGATAAGGCGTCTGCGCAGAAAACTCGGCGCTACATGTATCTACTGCTTTGTATGTTGGTCGAACCCCAGCTTTTAACCGAGCCGCACGAACCTCATGCTCGCTCTTGCCCCACAACCACGCCAACTGGGCGTCGGCAAAGCCCATTCTCTTGGCGCGAATCCAATCTGACTTCGACAACGAATCGGTGCTTGCCGTCGACAAGTGTTCGCGTTCTTCGACAATCGAAAGCATCTGATCCAAAAACCATGGATCAAATTTGCAGTACTTCGCCACTTTTTCGATCGAAATCTTTCGTCGCAAACATTCGCCGATTTGAAAGATGCGTTCTGGTGTAGGAATCGCAATTTGGCTTAACAACTCGTCGTCAGAAAATTTGGCATAGCTCGTTTCGCCTGCGTCACAATTAAGACCCATTCGCCCGATCTCCAAAGATCGCAGAGCCTTTTGCAAACTCTCGGTGAATGTGCGCCCAATCGCCATTGCCTCGCCCACACTTTGCATCTGCGTGCCGAGAACACCCGAGGTGCCAGGGAATTTCTCGAAAGCCCAACGCGGAATCTTGACTACTACATAGTCAATAGTTGGCTCGAAACTTGCAGGAGTCTTCTTGGTGATGTCGTTCGAGATTTCATCCAGCGTGTAACCCACCGCCAACTTTGCGGCAATCTTGGCAATTGGAAAGCCAGTCGCTTTCGATGCAAGCGCCGAGCTGCGAGACACTCTTGGATTCATCTCGATGACAACCTGCTCGCCAGTCAATGGGTTTACCGCAAACTGAACGTTTGAGCCACCCGTTTCAACCCCTACCCGCCTGATGCACGCGAAAGCAGCGTTACGCATTTTTTGATATTCAACATCTGACAAAGTCATTGCTGGTGCCACTGTTATTGAGTCGCCGGTGTGCACGCCCATCGCATCAACATTTTCAATTGAGCAAATGATCACGCAGTTGTCGTTGCGATCGCGCATCACTTCGAGTTCGTACTCTTTCCATCCGACGATTGAAGTTTCGATCAGCACTTCAGAAATTGGGCTTGCAGCCAACCCATTGCTTACGACTGACACGAATTCTTCAGGAGTGTGCGCAATACCTGTGCCTCGACCGCCCAAAATGTAAGCAGGACGAATAATCACCGGCAGCCCGATCTCTTTGATGATCTTCTGTGCTTCTGGCAACGAGTGAGCAATTCCTGATCGTGGCACGCTCAAACCGATTTCGATCATCGCTTCTTTGAATTTGCCTCGATCTTCGGCAGTCGCAATCGCTTCGGCGTTTGCACCAATTAATTCTGGTGTTCCGGGCACTCCTACTTTTCCTCGGGCGAAAAGTTCCATCGCCAAATTCAAAGCAGTCTGACCTCCTAAAGTTGGCAAAACTGCGTCGGGCTTTTCACGCTCGATAATTTTTTCAATAAAATCTGGCGTCAACGGTTCAATGTAAGTGCGGTCAGCAAAGTCAGGGTCGGTCATGATTGTCGCTGGATTCGAGTTCGCAAGAATCACCCTGTAACCCTCTTGTCGCAATACTCGACACGCTTGAGTGCCCGAGTAGTCGAACTCGCAAGCCTGACCAATAACGATCGGCCCTGAACCTAAAACAAGAATCGACTTAATGTCGTTGCGTCTTGGCACTACTTGGCTTCCATTCGAGCAACGAACTCAGCGAACAGATACCGACTGTCATGGGGGCCTGGACCGGCCTCAGGGTGATATTGAACGCTGAAGGCATTCGCGCCCAAGACGCGCATGCCTTCGTTTGTTTGATCGTTCAAGTTGATGTGTGTTACTTCTGCTTTGGTCGCCAGCGAATCAGCGTCTACACAGAAGTTGTGATTTTGNCTNGTGATTTCAACAGTNTTAGTTGCCAAATTTCTTACGGGATGATTCGCTCCATGATGACCGAACGGCAATTTAAATGTCTTGCCNCCAAGCGCCAGCGCCAAGAGTTGATGACCCAGACAGATACCAAATAGCGGCACTCCTGTGCCGAGGAGTTCACGAATTGTTTCAGGTGCACCGTGAACCATCTCTGGATCTCCTGGACCATTCGAGAGAAAAATTCCGTCAGGCGCCATGGCTATAACTTCAGCCGCGCTTGTCGTGGCGGGCACAACTTGAACAGTTGCGAATTCGCCAAGACAATTCAAGATCGTCGTCTTTATACCAAAGTCAAAAGCAACTACTTTGAATTTTCCCGAGCCGTGAACGTAAGGCTTAGTTGTGGTGACTTGGGCGATCAAATTTTTGCCCGCTGTTCCCTTTTCGCTTTGCGCAGCTTTGTGTAATTCAGACTCGGTCGCCGTGCCAAAAGCACCTGGCATTGCCCCAGAGTCACGCAGAACTCTTGTAAGCCTTCGCGTGTCAATGCCGGCGATTCCCGAGATTTCGTTGCGCTTCAAGAACGAATCAAGCGAGTCATCGCTTCGCCAGTTGCTACGACGTCGTGCCAGTTCGCGCACGATGACACCTCGAGCGAAAATTTTTGAAGACTCACTGTCGGCTGCGCTCGTGCCGTAGTTGCCGATGTGCGGAGTAGTAAAAGTTATTATCTGCCCCGCATATGACGGGTCGGTCAAAATTTCTTGATAACCAGAAAGCCCCGTATGAAATACAACCTCACCGCGGGCGATAACCGGAGCCGAAATCTCTGAAGATCCTGCGCCAATTGCTTCGCCTTCGAAGACAGATCCGTCTTTCAGCACGAGCGCTGCAGACTTAATGTTGCGTGTCATTTTTGTGCTTGACCGTCAATCACTGTTGCTGTTCCTTTGAAAATTGTGTGGCGAACCCGACCTCGAAGTGTCTTACCTGCATACGGAGTATTCGTACTCTTGCTTGCAAGACGATCGGGATCAACGCTCCAAGTTAGTTCAGGATCAAATACGCAGAGGTTTGCATTTGCCCCCGCGACAACATCCAGACCATGCGTGCTGCCAATTCGCGCAATTTTCGCTGGGTTCCAACTCATTAAGGCGACTACATCTCGAATCTCACACATGCCTTCGGCCAGAACCACACCCAGTGCTGTTTCAAGTCCCAACATTCCTGGCGGCGCCAGATCTAACGACATTTCTTTGTCTCGACGTGGGTGTGGCGCGTGATCGGTGGCGATCGCATCAATCGTGCCATCTCGCAAACCATCTTTCAGCGCTCGGATATCTTCAGCAGACCGTAGAGGTGGATTCACTTTGTAAACAGAATCATAAGAAGCGAGCAACTCTTGGGTCAAAGACAAGTGGTGTGGCGTCACTTCGGCGGTTATCGGTAATCCGTCTCGCTTTGCGGCCCGCACCANTTCAACACTGCGCTTTGTTGAGAGATGCAAAAAATGCATCGACGCGCCGGTGATTCGCACGAGTTCAATGTCGCGNAANACCATCAACTCTTCGGCAATCGCGGGCCAACCAGGCAAACCTAGATCTGTGCAGCAACTGCACTCATTCATGACCGCACCCNTTGTAAGTTCTGCGACTTCACAGTGTTGAGCCAACGTGACACCCAAACCTCGGGCGTATTCAAGTGCGCGTCGCATCAACGCTGCGTCTTGCACTCCGTTTCCATCATCTGTAAAAAGAGTTACTCCAGCCAAAGACAACTCTGCCATCGGCGCAAGAGACTCTCCTTGACGGCCGAGAGTTATGCAACCACTTGGCACAACATCAACAAGCCCGGCTCTCTTACCCTGCTCGCGCACAAAATCAATTACTGCAACAGAGTCTTGGGGCGGGTCGGTGTTCGGCATAGCAACAAGGGCCGTGTATCCACCAAGTGCACCTGCTCGACTACCGGTTTCAATAGTTTCGGCTTCTTCTTTTCCGGGCTCTCGCAAGTGTGCGTGCAAGTCGACGAATCCACTTGAGACAATGCAACCAGATGCATCTAGTTGTAAATCTCCCTTCAGGTTTTTAGCGACTTCGACAACAAAACCATTTTCTATTTTCACGTCGGCGACTTGTTGAGACTCTCTGTTTACGACGGTTGCGCCCTTAATCACAATCGACTGACTCATGCTTGACCTCCAAGGTTTGATCCGCTTCCCAGAAGTTCAAACAAAACCGCCATGCGCACCGATACACCGTTTGCAACTTGACGATGAATCAAAGAATTTTTTACATCTGACGGATCAATTTGCATTTCGACGCCTCGATTCATCGGTCCAGGATGCATCACAATCGCATCTGACTTGAGCGCCAAGACTCGTTTGTGTGTGAGCCCATATTGCTCGCTGTACTCGCGCAAAGTCGGCACGTGACCTTGAGCCATGCGCTCGCTTTGTAGTCGCAACATATACAACACATCGGTTTGACCGATGACTTCATCGAGTTTGTGGGCCACAGTTACGGGCCAGTGTGAAACATCTGGTGGAAGCAAAGTGGGTGGAGCCACCAGAGTTACTTTTGCTCCAAGCAGTGAAAAAGCTTGAATGTTGCTTCGCGCCACGCGTGAGTGCTTGATATCGCCCACTATCGCAATTTTCATTCCGGCAAAACTTTGTGCGTGGGTCGCTTCGCGAATTGTGTAGCAATCAACCAGCGCTTGAGTTGGGTGTTGGTGCGCTCCGTCTCCGGCATTGATTATTGAAGCAGTTGTCCATTGGCTTATTTGCCATGGAATCCCCACCGACTTGTGCCGCACCACGAATGCATCTACACCCATGTCGGTGATCGTCGCCACGGTGTCGCGTAAAGATTCTCCTTTATTGACACTTGATGTTGAAACGTTGAAAGTCATAGTGTCGGCCGAGAGTCGTTTGGCTGCAGTTTCAAAACTGAGCCTCGTTCGAGTTGAATCTTCGAAAAACAAACTCGCCACGGTTCGCCCACGAAGCGCTGGCACTTTTGGAACAGGGCGTTGGTTGATCTCTGCCATGTGGTCTGTCAGTTGCAAAAGACCAGTCAAGCCGTCGAGGCCCAATTCATCGATTGAACGAAGGTGCTTCACTTGCCCACCTCCGAATGTGGCGCAACAAAGACACCTGCTGCGGTTGCTGAAACTTCATCTTTGTTATGAGTCGGTAGGTTTTTTCCGACGAAGTCTGGTCGAATTGGCAATTCGCGATGTCCTCGATCTACAAGAACGGCGAGTTGCACAGCGCGAGGCCGGCCATAATTATTTAGACCTTCCATCGCCGCACGCACGGTGCGACCCGTATACAAAACATCGTCAACCAAGACGACTGTCGCCCCTGAAAGATCAAACGGAATATTGCTGATCGCGCCAAGCGAAACAGGTCTGAGTCCAATGTCATCGCGATGCAAACTGACATCTAAAGCGCCGACCGGTACGGCTACTGATGTTTCAATTTTGTTTATCTGCTCGGTGATTGCTTCGGCAATCCAAACGCCGCCGCGTTGCAACCCAACGATTGCTAGACCTTCAACGCCATGATTGCGCTCAACAATTTCGTGGGCAATTCGAACAATTGCGCGACTCACATCGGCCGCAGTCATCGCTTCACGCGACGAGTTGATACTCGCAGACTTACTCATTAGTTCTCCTCCGTTCGAGCCTCACAGGACTCAATTGACGGTTGATTAAAATTTCAAGATCAATATAGCAGCCAACGAGCTACCCAAGATCATTTGGCAATCTGCTGATACACCACCCACCAAGAATTGGCATACGTGATCTCATACCGCGATGAAAAACCCGACCACACTTGCGCCATCTGTTCGTCCATGTTTTTGGGCAAGATCACGTATTCAATCTCGTCAACAAACGACAGCACGTCACCTTGGGCAAAAGCATCTAAACCATAAAGTGACCGTTTAAACGGAACCGGAAATGAATAGATTCGCTCTCGTCGAGCAATTTGTGCAGTCAACGGATGATAAGCACTGACTATTGCATCGTTCGGCACCTTATCTAATGCTTCAGTAGCGGCGGCAACCATCGGATGTCTCGAACCGTTGTAAGTAATGTCGGTTCGTGTGCCAGGCAACGGTGCCCACATGAAGGCCGAAAAAAGACTTGTCGCCGCACAAACACCAACCAGAATCGTTCGATATTTTGCCGAAACTCGTGCAATTGCAAAAACTGAGCCGAAAACCAAAATAGGCACGATTACAAACGAGTAGTGATACTCAATGTGAAACTGATACCAAAAAGTGCTCAGAATATTTGCGCCGATAACCAAAATTGCGATTACTGCAACTTCAGGAAATAGAAAAAATACAAATGCCACTGGCAGCGCCATTTGCAACAAATAATACGGTCTCGACTCACTGAGCAGATACGAACCGAGCTTGCCCGGGTCAGTAAACATAGTTTTAACCAAGCCTGATACGCCGTCAAAAGGAATCCGCCAACTGTTTCTGAAATTCACACCATTGATTCCTTTTTGGATGCCAAACATTGCCAAGATCATGTACCAAAACGAAACAAGCACAGTCAGCAGCCCGATCTTTCGATTTTGTCTGATTGCGATCCAAACCCCAAGTGGAACGACAACAAGAGCTACGTCCTCTTTTACAAGCAACGACAACAGGGTTGCAAAGAAATAGAGTCGCCATCTCTTTTCGAGCGCTGCGTATAGTGCGACACCTACGAACAAACCCAAAAAAGAGTCGGGATGATAATTTTCTAGGCCAATCCAAATTGTTGCCGGGTGAATCAGATAAACAACTGCGAAGACAGTTGCAAAAATCTCACTCTCGAGTTTTCTACGCGTATAGAAAAACACAGGTATCGCCCCTGCACAAATAACAAGAGCCTGCACCACGAACAAAAATGAAGTCGAACCAACCAGCCAGTAGAAAGGCACNAGAAATATCAAAATGAAACTCGTATGGTCACCGATTAGATTTCGGCCCATCAGCGTCACAAACGGACTCTTGAATTGCGACATCAGCCAAATGCCCTGGTCATAAAGACCAAAGTCATACGCCGAGGTATTTAAACCACGGTGAAGCTCCACACTCATCGCCGCCAGATATAAAAAGACAAGACTTATTGCAGACATTGTTACGGTTTGCCAGACAGTTATCTGCGTGACGCGATACCGAAGATTGCCCCAAAACTGTTTCGTAATTTTNGCCATTTCTTTAAAACAACTTTAAATCTCTTAGACGCGAACTCGCTTCGCGATCGCAGAAAGCATTCCGTTGACGTATTTACCAGACTCCTCTGTAGAAAATCTCTTTGCCAACTCAACCGCCTCATTGATCACAACTGCAACTGGCACATCGGCGCGCACTATCAATTCGTAGATTGCCAGGCGCAAAATGTTGCGATCAATCGCAGGAATTCGCTGAATTGTCCAAGTATGCGAAAACTCCGAGATCAACTCGTCTGTCTCTTCGCGTTTCAACTCGACACCGTTCGCCAACTCGGCCACAAGATCATCTACTGGCAGAATTTGTGCCTTGATCACTTCGCTTACGGCGATGCTGCGTGACTCTGCCTCGTATAAAAAGTGGACGGCACGTTCGCGAGCCGAACTTCGAATGTCGTCCCCGACTTTGCTTCTGCGGGGTTGTGGCATCAGACTCTCGTTATATAGTCGCCTGAGCGAGTATCGACCTTGACCCGGTCGCCAATATTTACAAAAAGTGGAACCTGAATAACTTTGCCGGTTTCCAAAGTTGCGGGTTTACGTGCACCTGAAACGCGATCACCTTGAATGCCNGGTTCTGTCAAAGCAATATTCAATTCAACAGTTACNGCAATTTCTACGCTGACAATTTCGTCTCGGTATTGCGCAATAATCGCCTTCGATCCTTCAACCAAATAATCTGAAGCTTCACCAAGTGCTCGCGGTGAAATATTTATTTGGTCGTATGACTCGGTGTCCATGAACACGAAGTCATCTCCTTCTTTGTACAAAAACTGCATATCGGCGCGATCTAAAATCGCCTGCTCTACGCGAATACCGGCGTTGAATGTTCGCTCCAAAATGTTGCCCGTGCGCAAATTTCGCAGTTTCGTTCGAACGAATGCCCCACCCTTGCCTGGCTTTACGTGTTGAAAATCGACAACAGTGAACAAACCACTGTCAATCTCGAGCGTGATTCCGTTCTTTAGGTCGTTGGTTGTAATTGCAGGCACTGTCGATCCTTTTTGCTTGATGTAAGAATTCGGCAGCCACTTTGCGTAACGACGACTAAGTCTTCAATTCGCACGCCACCGAGCCCTTCACGATAGACGCCAGGCTCGACAGTTACTACTTCGCCAACTTCAAGCGGTTCGGCAAAACCAGTTCTTACCCATGGCATCTCATGTATCTGTAGCCCAACACCGTGTCCGGTGCTGTGCGTAAATTCGTTTGCAAAGCCCGCCTCGGCAATGAAGTCGCGACAAGTTTTATCTACATCTTGTGCCAAGACTCCTGCACGAACGGCGGCGAGTCCGAGAAGTTGCGACTGGCTTACGACATCGTGCATCTCACTCAAAATCGGATCTACATCGCCGATCAGGTACGTGCGAGTCATATCTGAGTGATAACCATCTACAAGTCCGCCCACATCGATGACCACGCTGTCACCAGTTTCAATGCGACGGCTCACTGGTCGATGGTGAGGCCGAGCGGCATTAGGTCCACTTGCCACGATCGTGTCGTAACTTGTGAACTCTGCCCCGTAACGGCGCATCCGATAATCAAGTTCGTCGCGAATATCTCGTTCAGTCAGACCTTGCGAAAGCATTGGCACAACTTCTTCAAGTGCACGGTCGGTTGCTAGCGCCGCCAACTGCATTCTCTCGATTTCAGGTTCTGTCTTGCGCCTGCGCAACTTCGGAACTATCGGCTTAATTTTGCGCAATTCGGTTTGCAATTGCTCGGTCATTGCCTCGTGCTGACTAACGGTCATTTCTGCTGGGTCAAAGCCAATTGATTTCAGAGACTTGGTGGCAGATCCGAGCGCTTCGCGAAGTGCTACGGCACTTCGGCCCTCAATGACACTGCAGTTTGCGCCCGAAAATTTAAGTTGTTCACGTGCTTGCTCGCCATAGCGACCATCAACAACCAAGACCATGTCGTCAGGTCGAACAATCAGAGTTCCGGCCGAACCAGTAAATCCGGTTAGCCAACGAATGTTGTTTAAATCAGTCACAAGCAAACCGCTACCGACTGGTGCGTCGCTCTTTTGCAATTCATCACGCACGAACTTGTCGCGACCCGAAACAACTAATGGCGAAAGAGATTGAACCATGATTTTTATTTCTTTTTCGCCAACAACGTCGCCACTGCATGAACGGCAAAGACATAAGAATCGGCACCAAAGCCGGCGATTGTGCCTGAGGCAACTGGTGCAACAACACTCTCGTGTCGCCACTCTTCTCGGGTCGATGGATTTGAAAGATGAACTTCAACTATTGGTCCGGTGAACGAGGCCAGAGCATCGTGCAGACTCCAAGCGAAGTGTGTGAGTGCGCCAGGGTTGATGATGATCGCAGCACAACGATTGCGGGCTGAGTGAATTGCCGTGATTAACTCAGCCGCACTCTGGGCGCTTACCTTTTCTATTTGTAAGCCCAGTTGTTTTGCGGCTTCTTCCACTCGTCGCATGTGATCGTCGAGCGAATCAGTTCCGTAAATTTCAGGTTGGCGTTCACCAAGCAAGTTCAAATTTGGCCCACTCAGTACCAACACGATTTGCGAAGTTGATTTAGCCATGGTTATTAGATTACTTCTCGCTCAGTTGCATTGCGTCAAAAGCCTGCTCTAAGTGCTTCTCGCTCACACCACTAACGACTTCAATACCCGAAGCCCCGTCTAAAACGAAAGTCAATCCGGAAACAGCTTTTTTGTCGTGGCGCATCAGTTCGATCAACTCTTTGCGATTAACCCTTTCGTCGGGCTTTACTTTCAACCCATATGTCTGACCGATGACTTTGTAGTGCTCTTCGACACGTGCCTGACTAATTCGTTGCATTGCATGCGCAAGATGTGCGGCGTAGATCATGCCGACCGCCACGGCCTCACCGTGAGCTAGCGAAAAATTACTTGACCGTTCAAGAGCATGTGCCAACGTATGGCCGTAGTTCAAAAGTGCTCGCCCACCGCTCTCACGTTCGTCGGCGGCGACAATTTTTGCTTTGATTTCGACGCAACGGGCAATTCGTTGGGGCATCTCAAGTGCCAGCAAATCATCGCCTGTCAAAAAATGATATTTCGCTACTTCACCCAGACCGCATCGCATTTCTCGCTCAGGCAAAGTTTTGAGTGCGTCCAAGTCACAAACCACGGCACATGGTTGCCAAAAAGCACCCACAAGGTTTTTGCCTTGATCAATATTCACGCCCGTCTTGCCACCGATCGCAGCGTCAACCATGCCTACGAGCGAGGTTGAAACATGCAACACCGGCGTTCCTCGATGCCAACTCGCCGCAGCAAAGCCGGCAACATCTGTGACCATGCCACCACCCAGACCAATGACAACGTCATTGCGAGTCAAACCAAATTCGGCAAACTTCTGCGAGAGCATTTCAATGGTCTGCAAATTTTTATGTTGCTCACCATTACCTATCAAAACTGTGGTGCTATCAATCTTCGGTTTGACGACAAAACCAATTTCTTTTTGAGTCACGATCACAGCACGCTTGGCCGTCTTGGGTAAAAGCGAATCAATCTCACCGACGACTCCGTGACCTACAACAACGGGGTATGACCGTGTACCTAGATCAACATGCACTCGGCTCGCTGTCACTTGAGGGC
>JGI25911J50253_10000601_pt1 | contig 12192 bp, 9 predicted proteins | sample LauGreSBDMM110SD_3_FD_50253 | JGI IMG/M metagenome (IMG submission 50253) | reverse complement strand
GCGTCACCCACGACGGTTATCTGGTCGGCGGTAGCGTTAGGCGTCGACGTGGTATTGCTCAAAGGTTCAGCAGGAGAAGTTATCGCGTTTGAAGGCGAAGAACTAGGTTCCAAAATGCCGGAAGGATCGATGATAGAGCCATCAGCTCGCACCGTCACCGTTCTGACCGACTTCACCGAAGCCAAAGCCTGTGTCTGAGGTTTCGACGCTGTATCAGGAGTCGAAATCGCTGAACTAGCGGAGGAATTACCCGGAGATACCGAAAGAGTCGCATCACTTTGATCCGCCTCTGGTATAACCTCGCCGCTTGCTCGAAGNTCAACAGGTTGCTCTTTCGTCGAAATCACAACAGCGGGTTTTTCATCGTCACTTTGTTGCCTTGTGAAGAGCTCGGAACCCGCCGGCGACGATGGTTCTGGAGCAGATGCTTCTGGTTTCACACGGGTGGGATTAGTGTCTGCCTTGATCACCGGAACATCGCTCAACTCTGTCGAAAGCGAATTTGTTCGTGACATATAAAGATAAGCATAGCCGCCGGACACAATCAGAACCGTCAAAAATGCTACCAAAAAAATCGAGCGCCATGAACGCCCCTGATTGACCTCGTCCGGGAGCGCCCCCACATCTGGGAAACGGCCATCTCTCGGTCCCGTCAAAAATGGAGGAGGAACCTGTCCGGCTCGTTCATCCGTGGAAAAAGGCGGGGACGCTTCGCTCTCAGCGTGCTGATCGACCTCCGGAGCTTCCTCGACCCAACCTGACCCCGCACGGAAATCGGATCTCTCTTCCGAAGCAACAGAATAATCGGTTGTCCTGTCGACCTGCCGTTGAGCGACGAATTTTTCAGTATCCGAAGCCCTGAAGGCCTGGTTGCGTGATGCCTCGCGCAACTGCCTTTCTAACTCATCAAGATTGATGGAAGACCGCGCCTTTGGCTCTTCGTTCATACTAAACCCTATCAACGACGGAGAAAACAGCGGGACTCAAACACCTTACCGCATTTCTTGAGGAGCCGAAACGCCAAGAACTCCAAGTCCCGAAGCAATGACGAATTTAACTGATTCGACTAGTCCAAGTCTTGCCAAACTAACAACCTTGTTGTCTTCAATGATGAAACGCATGCCGGGATCGTCTTTGCCCCGGTTCCACAGTGCATGAAAATCAGCCGCAAGATCATATAGATAAAAAGCTATTCTGTGAGGCTCGTGCGCCAAAGCGGCTGCTTCGATCAATCGGGGATATTGCGATAGACGACGAATGACTGTCTTCTCAGAAACATCACCCAACTGGTTGAAATCCGAGGTGTGCAGATCCCCCAGATCGTCTCCATGAAAGAAATTCTCCGCCTGCCGCCGAATCGAACAACACCGGGCATGGGCATATTGTACGTAAAAAACAGGGTTTTCTTTGCTTTGTTCGACCACTTTAGAAAGATCAAAGTCAAGCGAAGCATCATTCTTACGAAAGAGCATCATGAAGCGAACAGCGTCCGCGCCAACTTCATCAACCACTTCCCGTAATGTAACAAAGTCACCGGAGCGCTTCGACATTTTCACCGGCTGACCGTCCCGCAAAAGCCTGACCAGCTGACAAATCTTGACATCAAGAGCTGCTTTACCACCAGTAACCGCCTTTACAGCAGCCGTCATCCGTTTGATGTATCCGCTATGGTCGGCCCCCCAAACATCTATCATATTTGAAAAGCCGCGNTCGAACTTNGAGCGGTGATAGGCGATATCAGCAGCAAAATACGTGTACGANCCATCCGATTTCAACAGCGGCCGGTCGACATCATCCCCGAAATCGGTTGCCCTGAACAGCGTTTGCTCGCGGTCTTCCCAGTCCTCGACGGGAGCACCCTTTGGCGGCAGAAGTCTTCCCTGATAAACAAGATCGCGANTGATCATGTCATCGATCGTGGCCCTGATAACGTCNTTCTCTCCGAGCGCAAGTGACCGCTCCGAGAAAAAAAGATCGTGTCGGATGCCAAGCACAGCAAGATCTTCTTTTATCAGATCAAGCATCATCTCGATTGCCTTTGAGCGGACGATATCAAGCCACTCGCTCTCCGGTAACCCGGTGAGGCGATCACCGTAACTTGCGCCAAAGCTGAACCAACGGGCTTCAAATAATCGCCCGGATATAGTCCATCGGGTATTTCGCCAATGTCTTGGCCTAATGCTTCGCAATACCGCAAGAATGCGGATCGCGCGAGAACATCAACCTGCGCCCCGGCGTCATTGATATAATATTCTCTAACGACGCGATAATTGGCCGAACCTAATAGACTGGCCAGCGCATCGCCAAATACCGCTCCGCGACCATGTCCAACATGCAAAGGGCCGGTTGGGTTCGCAGAAACATATTCAACATTGACAGCCTCACCCTGACCCACCTGGCTTTGGCCAAATTCAGGACCGGATGCCAAAATATTCTTTAGAACGTCATGATAAAGTGTGTCATCCAACATTAAGTTGATGAATCCTGGCCCTGCGATAGCAGCATGTGATACCCCAACAATCTTCATGATCAAAGGTACCAGAAGGTCGGCAAGCTCGCGTGGTGAAATCCCAGCTTCCTTCGACAAAACGAGAGCCACATTTGTTGCCATGTCGCCATGAGATGTGTCTTTGGGCGGCTCGACTACAATTTTTGAAATATCAGCGACGTTACGAAGTTGCCCGCGCTCGACCAAGCTTACGACAACAGCAACAATTTGACCTCGAACAAATTCAAAAACATTCATGACAAGCTACCGTTAAAACAGGATGACCGCGGCTACCGCAATTCAGGCGTAACGTCAAACAGGCGCTTGTGCTCGTTAAGCGCGAAACGATCTGTCATTCCCGCGATATAATCGGCAATAACCCTCCGCGCATCGTCTTGCGAACGTGCCGCAATGGTTCGTCGCCACTCATCAGGCAACAAGCTATGGTCATCAATAAAGCGGTAAAACAGATCGGTGACGACCTGCTCTGCCCGCCCGCGTATCCTGGCTACGTCCTTCTGCCGATACATGTTTGCGAAAAGAAAGGCCTTTATGTCGCGGTCTGCCCGACCAAGTTCTTCCGGAAAAGCAACGACAGCTTGTCGGGATAGCCGAATTTTTTCAACATCCTGCCCTGAAAAATGGATCAACCGGCCATGACTCTCCTTGATCACACCCTCGACAAAACGGGTTATCAGGCGCCGGCCGAGCTCATGGATCGCACGGGATGTCTCCAGATCGGGCCAATGATCGAATATTTCGTCGATGATCACGGCCAGAAAGGGAACAGATTTTAAATCTTCAAGGCAAAAAAAGCCGGCACGAAGTCCATCATCAATATCATGCGTATTGTAGGCGATATCATCGGAGAGTGCGGCAACCTGCGCCTCGGGGCCGGCAAAGTCCGTTAGTCTGAGGGACTGAAGCGCGTCATAGCCGAGAAATTCTCTGGGAATCAGGCGCCCAGCATAAGACCCAATGCCTCGCCCCTCAGAATCAAGCAATGGTCCATTATGCTTGACTAAGCCCTCTAATGTTTCCCAACAGAGGTTCAACCCGTCAAATTCGGGATATCGCTTCTCGAGATGGGTCACGATCCGCAGCGTTTGGGCATTATGATCAAAGCCGCCATGGTCAGACATACAGGCATTCAGCGCATCTTCTCCAGTATGTCCAAAAGGTGTGTGCCCTAAATCATGCGCGAGCGCCAAAGCCTCCGCCATCTTCATCAAGCCCTAAAGCGCGAGCCAGCGAGCGTGAAATTTGCGCAACTTCGATCGTATGTGTCAGGCGTGTCCGGTAATGATCCCCTTCATGATATACAAAAACTTGCGTTTTATGCTTCAATCGGCGGAAAGCGGCCGAATGGATGATTCGATCCCGATCCCTTTGAAAATCGCTGCGGGTTGGCGAGTCGGGCTCCAAATGAAGTCGACCCAGCGTTTTTTCAGGATCCGACGCATAGGACGCGCGCCAACGGTCAAATCTTTTGCTCAAGGAAAAACTCCAATTGAAGAAACAGGCACGAATGACTACCTATAGGAGAGCAACGATGGGATTTAACGTGATGAACACGAGTGGTGCAATCGAATTTCAGTTTTCAGTTACCGAAACGGCAGCTCGGAGGATCATCTCTCTGGCGGCCTCGTCCCAAGAGGGGAGGTTTCTTCGACTGAGTGTCAATGGTGGTGGTTGTTCCGGCTTCCAATATGAATTCAAGCTGGAACATCAGGAACACGCGGACGATTTGAAAATCCACAAGCTTGATGCCATTGTTTTGGTCGATCCCGTTTCAATCGAGTTTCTCAAGGGCTCGACACTCGATTTCGTTGACGATCTGATGGGCCAATCATTTAGAGTTGAAAATCCGAATGCGAAGTCGTCATGCGGCTGCGGAACTAGTTTCTCTCTTTGATCGAAAAATTTTAAATACAGGGATACCAATTTCCGGTTTCTCACGTAAGTTGGTGTCATAATTTCGGAATCGAATGTGAGGCCCATGGACGCGCTTTTTATCGGACAAACCTATATCGACGTTACCTTTTTGACGGATCACATTCCCACAGGGGATGAAAAAACCGTTGCCGAAGATTACGCTGTTTCTTTTGGTGGAAATGCGGTCACCGCAGCATTTTGTTGCGCAAAACTTGGGATCGTTCCTGACCTGATCACTTCACTCGCCGATGACTGGCTTGGCCGCATGTTTCTGGATATGGCGGCAAAATATGCTATTCCCGTTCACGGCCGAAAGGTGAAAGAAAGCTCGCTATCTTTTGTGCTTCCGAATGGCGGAAAGCGCGCCATTATCCGTTGCCGCGACGATCACTATCTCCACCCCTTCCCCACCCTGTACCTTAACGGGTGCAGAGGATTACACTTGGACGGCCATCAGGGAGATGCGGCGATCCACTACGCGAAGGTGTGCCGTGAAATCGGCGCAGTCACGTCGCTTGATGGAGGAGGACTTCGCGATAACACGATGGAATTATTGGAGTATATCGATGTTGCTATTTGCGCTGAGCGACTTGCTGAACAATTGAATGTGACGGATGCAGGCTTGCTCGACATATTGAAATCGAAAGGCGTTAAAATAGGTGGCGTCACGCGTGGTGAGCGCGGCATGGTCTGGTATGACGAAACCGGCGAGATCAAGTACCAACCACCCCTCGTCGTACCCTCCGCGGCTATCATCGACACGAGTGGTGCAGGCGATATTTTTCACGGTGCTTATTTTTACTCACGGTTGGCTTACCCAGACGAACCATGGGAGAAACATTTTGATTTCGCCCGCGCCGCCGCGGCACACAAGATACAAAAACTGGGGAATGAGGCAGGCCTTCCGTCGTTAAGGGATATTCAAATCGTACAAAATGATTTTAAAGTGGCAGCCTGATTGATAATTTGGCTGGCATTCTTCCCGCCCCGCAATCACACTCGTTTGTAACGCAGAAAGTGTTAACTGTGCCGCAGCAATTTAGGACACTCCTCTGGGTTTTACTCGTTGTCTTTGCAGTGCTCGCTCCAAGGTCGTCACATGCAATTGGAACGATCGTTCTGGATCAGGCTACGCTCTCGCTAGGTACAAGCGAGTTGAGCCTAAACCGCATCGAACTCAACGGCGCCGAAACGTCACCGACCGAATTGAAGGCACTTTTTTCTTCCGCCAGTCCAGACGAGTTTCAAGAACGTTTAAAGCGCTTTTCTGCTTCCAGTCTTAAAATTGGCGAGTTGAAACAGACCCAAACAATGATGGGTGAAGTTTCAACATCAATCACCCGAAATCTCGAAATCATCGGTATAAGTAATGGTGTTGCAACACTCATTCGCGCCGAGGGCGGTATATTTGGTGGCACGTCGGACGCCAATGGTTCTCATTCCGGCACGTTTGGGGCCTACACACTTTCAGACGTAGATATTCCCTTGTTTATACGCGTAAGCTACGGGCGAAAATCCATGGCATCCGACGTCTTCGCTCAGGCCTATACATCTGCCACAGTCGAAAACATCGCTTTTTCGCCGGCCACCGGTCCGTCAGCCACGATTGCCTCCCTCAGTGCCAAAAATGTTCGCTTCAAAGAAATCGACGGCGGCGTTTTAACGCTCGTCGAGCGGATCTCAAATCGTAATTTTGATGAGCCCGAAATGTCCGATGCTGATAAGATCGCGCTTGTTCTCGACTATTTGACCTTGACGGACACAATCTCAATTGGCTCGCTCGATATCGTCGGCTTCGGGTTGAAAAGTCCAGATGAGAACGAAGTCACGATCAATGTCGGCAGGATTGCATTTTCCGGCGCCACCAACGAGGCTGGCGCGACGCTTCGAATGGAGGGCTTTGATGTTTCCGCACCGGATGGAAAAGTAAAAATCGGATCGATTAGCCAAACCGGTTTTGATATTTCCCCGACACTGGATAAAATACGTGCTGAGCTATCTGAAGCTGGAGCAAAACTCGAAGATATTGAGCTTCAGAATGTCATGCCGGTGCTCGGTCAATTTGAACTTAGGGACGCGGCGTTCGAAACAAGTCAACCTGCCCCCGTTAAAGCTGGCGTTCGATCAATCGCGATTGTTTTTGATAATCCGGACGGGGGAGTCCCCGTCGGATTAAAATGGACACTTGATGGACTCTTCGGGCCGTTCCCAACTGATCCGAACGACGAAATATCCCAAACAATGATCAGCCTTGGCTATCGTGACTTTGATCTCTCCAGTACGGCAGAATTGCTTTGGAATACCCCGAGAACAGAACTCTCCGGCAATCTTGCTGTGTCCGGGGCAAATATGGGTTCTTTAAGTGCTACAGCGCAGATCGGTGGCGTGTCCCAGGAGCAACTGATCACAAATCCGTCATCCGCCATGATGACCGCGATGGCAGCAACGCTCAAGGCGGCAACGATTGAGATCGAAAATCGTGGATTAGCAGAACGTTTGATCGATCAGGATGCCGTCAAAACAAAGCGGTCGCCGGAGCAGGTCAAAAAAGCCTACGCATCCGTCGCCGCCGCTAGCTTGCAACTTTACCTCGGCGCGAATGAAACAGCTATGCGATTGACCCGTTCTATCGTTCGCTTCATTGAAAATCCAACAAAGTTTTCAATCACCGCCCAATCAAAAAACAAAGCCGGCGTCGGTATTGCAGATACCACTCTCGCCGAGGAACCGGGCGCGATTATAGATCTTTTCGACATCACGACATCGTCCGATTAGGGCAACACTACTTTTCATTCTTGACTTCGTTGGATTGAGCTTCAACGACGGCCAAAGCTGTCATATTGACCACACCCCTCGCCGTCACCGACGATGTCAATACGTGAGCCGGTCGTGCNGTNCCAATAAGGATCGGCCCCACAGGCAAGGCATCCGCCATAACCTTGATCATTTGNAACGCGATATTGGCTGCATCCAGATTAGGCAAAATCAANACATTTGCATCGGATTGNAAGCTACTCGTCGGCAGTCGCTTCGCTCGAACGGCACTGATCAAAGCTGTGTCACCCTGCATNTCGCCATCCACTTCAAGGTCCGGGGCGCGTTCNCGGATAAGAGCCAATGCCCTTCGCATTTTCAGAGCCGACGGCGCGTCAGAGTCTCCGAAATCGGAGTGCGAGAGCAATGCAATTTTCGGAACAATACCGAATCTACGAACATGATCAGCGCATAAAATAGCCACCTCNGCCAAATCTTCGCTTGTGGGGTCNGTCTTGACGTGAGTNTCAGCAAGAAAATAATTTCCCATCGGCGTGATCATGAGACTCATCGCCGACAACTCATCAACGTCTGATCGCAGCCCGATAATATCGCGTATATACCGCAACCGGGACTGAAACCGTCCCTCGAGGCCCGTAATCATGGCGTCGGCATCGCCACGCATCACGGCGATCGCTGCGATAACCGTCGAATTCGTCCTGACAAGTGTCCGGGCAGCTTCTGGTGTAACGCCCTTTCGGCCCGTCAATTCAATCAATGTCGCCACATAGTCGCGATAGCGTGGATCATCTTCCGGATTGATGATCTCGATATCTTTACCCGGCCTGATCGATAAACCGTGCCGAACACAACGACTTTCGATCACACTTGGTCGACCGATCAGGATCGGGATAGCAAACCCTTCTTCGATAGCGATTTGTGCTGCTCTGAGAACCCGTTCATCCTCCCCGTCCGCATAAATAACGCGTTTTGGGGCAGCTTTCGCCTGACTGAAGATCGGTTTCATGATAAAACCGGATCGGAAGACAAACCCGGTCAAACGCTCCTCATAAGCGACAAAATCGGTAATCGGGCTACGTGCGACACCACTCTCAATCGCGGCCTTCGCGACGGCTGGTGCGATCCTCAGGATCAGACGCGGATCGAAGGGACTGGGGATGAGTGAGTCCGCCCCAAAGGTGGAGACTTCGCCACCATAGGCTTTTGCTGCAACATCCGACGGAGCCTCGCGGGCGAGCTTTGCAATGGCTCCCACGGCTGCAAGCTTCATCGCTTCATTGATCGTCCGCGCCCCAACATCCAGCGCACCACGGAAAATATATGGAAAACAAAGAACATTGTTCACTTGATTGGGATAATCCGAACGCCCCGTACAAATCATCGCGTCCGGTCGAACAGCACGCGCCTCTTCCGGCATAATTTCCGGGTTAGGGTTCGCCAATGCTAGAATAAGCGGCTTGGGCGCCATCCGTGCGACCATCTCCGGCTTTAACACACCGCCAGCCGAGACACCGAGGAAAACGTCAGCTCCATCTATAATCTCACCCAATGTCCGCTTATCAGTCTCCTGTGCAAAAATACTCTTCCAACGATCCATCAGTTTTTCCCGACCGAGATAAACCACCCCTTCAAGATCGCTGATCCAAATATTCTCGCGTTTTACACCAAGGGAAACTAATAAATTAAGGCAAGCCAAAGCAGCCGCACCGGCTCCCGAGGCTACGATCTTGATTGTTCCCAAATTTTTACCGGCAAAATCAACAGCATTCAAAACTGCGGCACTGACGATAATAGCGGTCCCATGCTGGTCGTCATGAAAGACCGGAATATCCATGCGCTCGCGAAGTTTTGCCTCAACCTCGAAACATTCAGGCGCTTTGATATCTTCAAGATTGATGCCGCCAAACGTAGGTTCAAGCGCGGCTACAACATCGACTAATCTGTCGACATCGAGCTCTGCAACTTCAATATCAAAAACATCAATGCCAGCGAACTTCTTGAAAAGAACCGCCTTTCCTTCCATCACAGGTTTAGCCGCCAATGGGCCGATATTGCCCAGCCCAAGAACGGCGGTACCATTGGTGAGAACGGCGACAAGGTTTTGCCGNCCGGTCAGAAACGCCGCCTGCCCGGGATCGGCGGCAATGGCTTCGCAGGGCGCTGCAACGCCGGGGGAATAGGCTAGAGCCAGATCCCGCTGGCTCCCCAACGGCTTAGTCGCCTGTATTTCAAGTTTTCCGGGCTTGGGGAGCCGGTGGTAAGCTAAAGCAGCAACCCGAAGATCGTCTGAAATTGATGATGCCACTTTAACCTCCGAAATCCGATTGAGTACCCCGCGGAAACCCAGGAACCATTATTTTTCTTGGATGTTGAGCCGAAGGTTCAATTCCCGCAACTGCTTCGTGCCGACATCCGAGGGCGCTCCCATCAGAAGATCAAGCGCCTGCTGGTTCATCGGGAACAAAGCCACTTCCCGAAGATTTTGAGCCCCACATAACAGCATTACCATCCGGTCAACACCGGCTGCCATGCCACCATGGGGCGGCGCACCATATTGAAATGCGCGATACATTCCGCCAAACCGCTCGATAACCGTCTCTTCTCCATAGCCGGCAATCTCGAAAGCTTTGACCATCGCATCCGGCATGTGATTTCGGATGCCACCGGACGCGATCTCGAACCCGTTACAGGCGATGTCGTACTGAAACGCTTTGATGGTGACAGGGTCTTGCGTGTTCAACGCTTCGAGCCCGCCCTGCGGCATCGAAAAAGGGTTGTGGGAGAAGTCAACTTTCTTCTCCTCCTCATTCCACTCGAACATCGGGAAATCAACAATCCAGGCGAGTTCAAAACTGTTCTCGTCAACGAGGTTGAGATCCGCACCTACCTTGATACGCGCCGCTCCTGCGAACTTTGCAAATTTTTCAGGGTCACCCGCCGCAAAAAAGGCGGCATCACCCTCTTGCAACCCGAGTTGAAGACGGATCAATTCAGTCCGCTCGGGTCCGATATTGTTGGCAATCGGACCAGCACCTGCCCCCTCACGCCAGAAAATGTACCCAAGCCCCGGTTGCCCTTCGCCTTGAGCCCAAGAATTCATGCGATCGCAAAAGGTCCGCTGTCCCCCGCCAGGCGCGGGAATAGCCCAGATCGCGTTCTTCTTATCCTCAAGAATACGCGAAAAAACCTTGAAATTTGAACCACGGAAATGTTCCGAAACATCTGCCATCTCGAGCGGTTCGCCCGAGTGCGGGTTCCGGATACGCAGATCAGGCTTGTCAGAACCATATTTCTGCATCGAAACCTTATAGGAAATCCGCGGCCATGGTGCCGGTGTCACTTTCTTCCCATTGCCGAATTGCTCAAAAATGCCGCTAACGACCGGCTCAACAGCAGCAAAAACATCCTCCTGCGTCACAAAGCTCATTTCGAGATCAAGCTGATAAAATTCACCCGGCAACCTGTCTGCACGGGGATCTTCATCGCGGAAACAAGGTGCGATCTGGAAATACCGGTCAAACCCCGCCATCATGAGGAGTTGCTTGTACTGTTGCGGCGCTTGCGGCAACGCATAGAACTTTCCCGGATGCAGTCGGGAAGGCACCAGAAAATCACGCGCTCCCTCAGGTGATGAAGCCGTCAGGATTGGAGTCTGAAATTCGTTGAACCCCTGCGCTTTCATGCGGCTGCGCATACTGTCGATCACGGCAACCCGCGTCATTATATTTGCGTGCAGCTTTTCCCGCCGCAGATCGAGGAATCGGTATTTTAAACGAGTCTCTTCTGGAAACGGCTGGTCACCGAATACTTGCACCGGCAATTCGGCCGATGCACCCAACACTTCACATTCGGTTACATAAAGTTCGACAAGTCCGGTGGGCAAATCGTGATTTTCGGTACCGGCAGGACGAAGGCGGACCTTGCCGTCAAGCCTGACAACCCATTCCGAACGAAAACGCTCGGCGTCTTTGAACGCAGGTGAATCCGGATCAACGACGCATTGTGTCAGTCCGTAATGATCGCGCAAATCGATAAACAAAATGCCGCCATGATCGCGGATCCGGTGACACCACCCCGAGAGACGCGCATCCGTTCCAACGTCAGTCTCGCGAACTTCCCCGCATGTGTGCGTCCTGTACCGGTGCGTCATTTGATCCTCAAATTTCTAATTCAGTTGCGCCGGAAAAGCGCACGCGGCAGCAAGCTTTGTCAAGTGATAAGCCAAAACTGTGGCCGTCGTGTCGTGCCAGCAAAACAGCCCTCTAAAGGTATCTGTACCCGTCAATCCAATGTAACCATGCGAATCGGCAGATCACTCGGTTAGTATAAAACATCATTTAGTGAGAAACGACGCCTATGCCCATGATTACAGACACGCTCGCACTCGAAATGGCCTGCAAGCGATTGGCCCGGTTTGATTATGTCACTATCGATACCGAATTTATGCGAGAGACAACATTTTACCCTAAATTATGTCTGATCCAACTCGCTGGCCCCGATGATAGCGTGATCATCGATCCCCTTGCACCTGATCTCGATCTTTCCTCATTCCTCGCTCTGATGCGCAATCCGGACGTCACAAAAGTATTTCACTCCGGTCGGCAGGACATCGAGATTCTCTGGCACCTCGATAAATGTATCCCGTCGCCCGTCTTCGATACCCAAATCGCAGCCATGGTCTGTGGCTATGGCGACAGCGTTTCCTACGAACAACTCGCACACGATCTCGCCAATGCGAAAATCGATAAATCTTCGAGGTTTACGGATTGGTCCCAGCGGCCGCTCACCGAAGCCCAGCTCTCCTATGCCCAATCCGATGTGACATTTCTTCGCGACGTTTATAAAGCACTCTTGGCCGATCTTGAAAAAACCGGACGTCGACATTGGCTTGATGAAGAAATGCAAATTCTGACATCAACATCGACATACGAACTTGATCCGGAAAATGCCTGGCAACGCCTCAAAGGGCGGGTTCGCAAGCCAAAAGAACTGGC
>JGI25911J50253_10000600_pt1 | contig 12193 bp, 15 predicted proteins | sample LauGreSBDMM110SD_3_FD_50253 | JGI IMG/M metagenome (IMG submission 50253) | reverse complement strand
GCTTGTGGCCAAAAGGTCATGAGCAACCTAAATGCCTATGGAGGCTTATTTAGATGAATTCAATCGCACTATCTGCAGATCAGTTCGGGATTGTATACAACGTGATTTCTTTCGCACTTGTATGCATGATTGCCTGCACGATCTACACATTAGTTTCACAATCACGTGTACTACCTAAGTACCGCACAGCCCTTGTTATGTCATCAATGGTTACATTCATTGCGGCATACCACTACATGAGAATTTTCAACTCATTTGAAGATTCATATGTTGATGGCGCAGTCAAGGTAGGAACAGGAGCAGGAGATTTTAACGAGGGATATCGTTATGTTGACTGGATCCTTACCGTACCTCTACTACTTGTTGAGGTAGTAGCAGTTCTAGCTCTTGCTAAGGCAGCGGCTTCTTCATTGATTAACCGCTTAGTTCCAGCATCAGCTGCAATGATCGCACTTGGATATCCAGGTGAGATTTCAACTGACAACAACACCAAAGTTCTTTGGGGTGTTCTTTCAACAATACCTTTCCTATACATCTTGTATGTATTGTTCGTAGAGCTTTCAAAGTCCCTAGATCGTCAACCAGCAGGAGTTGCAGCAACCATTGGTCGCTTGCGCTTACTGTTGATTGCAACTTGGGGCGTTTACCCAATTTCATACCTTCTTCCAATTCTTGGTCAATCAGCAACAGATCCTGGCGCATTTGTTAATCGCCAGATCGGTTACTCAATTGCCGATGTATTGGCGAAGTGCGTATTCGGTCTAACCATCCTAAAGATTGCAAGGATGAAGTCAGAGGCTGAAGGCATGAAGGCGGATGCATAAATCTCTAAAGTAAATTAACGGGGCCAAGAAATTGGCCCCGTTTTTTATTTATATATCTGTAATCAACCGCTCCTGCAGACCGCCAAGCCAGAAATAAACCGCAAATAATGGCTTTTGGGGATCACTATCCCTCATCAATTCATACTTTTCATAAGTAGATTGTTCAACATCTAGCCTAACCGCCAGCGCTAGACGAAGATCATTAATAGCAATCGCCCAAGAAGCGCGATCGCTAACCTGAATATCTGCTTTCACTAACTCTTTTTCAACTGCCGGCAGCAGCTGCTGGCGCAAATAAAACAGATGTTTTTGCTTGGCAGTGCGTAGTGACATTTCAGTGTATTTGCGAAACTCAGCAGAGCTCTCAGCATCTGCGTAGGCATTGGGCAGTAGCCTGAGTAAAACTGGATCCTGTGGTTGTTCAACTGGTGATTGAATATTTCCCATAGCTGCAAACATCAATTGGGCAAATGGATCATTAGATTGATAGTGATGAGTAAAATTTGCCTCACCAAGTAATTCAAGTAATTGTTCGACTAGATTTATAAGTATATGTAATTCATCATTGCTTAAAGTGATTGTTATTTCAGCTGAATTAGGATTTGCCATGGTCATCTCTTTGCAGCGTAGCCCATAAGCCATGTTCATGAAGTTGTTGCACCGCCCGCTCCATCTCTTCCCGACTTCCAGAAGCCACCACCGCTTTACCCTCAGTATGGACCTGCATCATTAATTTATGTGCTTTTTCATTTGAAAAGCTAAATAGTTTGATAAATACATAAGTCACATAATTCATTAGGTTTACTGGATCATCCCAAACTATTGTCACCCATAGGTTGTCAAAGAATTTACTAAGATCTAANGTTTCCTCAACTTGGGTCTGAGAACTCATAGCTGAATTATCTAACTAAAACAGAGATCTCATCACTTACACCGCTAATANTTTTANCACTNTCAGTGATTACCACCTGATAGGTGCTCACTCCTGCTGCAGCTGGCTTTATATTAAAGGTAAATGCCCCATTAGCATCTGTGGTGAACTCACCTAGTGATTTACCATTTTCCTTCACCGTCAACTTAATCGCAATGATTTTTGGCAACAACTGACCAGATACTGCATAGTTGGTATTTGCTTTAATTGAAGATGGTAGATCTAATCTAAGTTTTGGGATTACTGAAATCATTTTCACAGGAGTCTTACCCTCACTTCGCTCCCAGCTGCTCTCAGAAACTAATCTGATCTCACTTTTTTGCCCCACTATTACTGGTGTTGTGATAACACCTGCCGCGTCAGTTACTCCCATCGCCAAGGTGCGCCAATTACTATCTGAGGAATTTTTGATTTCAAATCTGACATTAAGTGATGCAACAGGGGTTTTGTCGGGAAGTTTAAAACTTCCTGTCAGATTAAAAGCTCCCCCGTATGCAATCTGCTCAAGATCTGTTGCAATCTCCCCCATTACCTGATCTGGGGCTATTGATTTAGCGATATCTCTCACCACAGTAATTGCAGCTGCATTTTCCATACCAAAGGTCCAGACAGCGATACCACCTAAGCGATATTTGCCAACTAAATTAGTTCTGGCAGCATAACTTTTTTCATCTGGAAACCAAACAGTTCTAGAAGCTGTACAAAAGCTGGCTGAATTACTTGGATCAACATAAGTTTTTCGATATGTAAATGTGGACTCAGCATGGGTTGAGTTATAGGTAATGGGTGCATTATTACTAGCAGCAAGTGCTGCCGCCTCACGCATCACCACCGCAGCTTTTGCGCCAACTACAACTGAGGAGGTGAAATCTTTTGGACATACTCCTTCAACTTTTGTAATCCAATCTCTGCCGTATCCAGGAATTCCTAAAAATACCTTTGAAGCTGGCATCTGAGTCACTGCATGCTTAACCGCATCCTCACTCCAAGGCAGTGGACCAATCGGGCCTGGTGTTACAGTTGAAAAGTCATACGCCATAATTCTTAGTCGATCAATATACGGTCCGATCTCAGCCCAAGAGTAAACAGAGTTACCTGCTCGCTTTGTTTCCGGTGCAAAATCAGGCGGTGTGGTGACTGATAAAAGTTTTCCCTGCTCGCGCAGCACAGTTGAAAGCTCTTTAATAAAAATAATCCAATTTGGCTTTAAAGCGGGCCAGGAAGATCTGCCATCTTGGGTGTAAAAAACTTCAAAATCCAGATCGATACCATCGTAATTATACTTTAATACCAGCGCCTTAATAGATTGAACTATATTGGTTCTTGAAGTTGGATTAGCTAAAAGATTTGCCAATACTAATTTTTTTGTATCATCGGTAATTGTTGGTAATAAAAGTAAACCATTTGCTTTNAACCTTGCAATTACTTGTTCCTTTGGTGTTGTGTACTTACCCAGTGCGTACTTATCTTTAATTNTNGATTCTCCAGTTAAGCCATACCAAAATGGTGAGATATCTCGGATTAAATCTAAATTTCCTTCAACNGTTGGCAAATTGCGAGCTAGAGAGTAATCAGGCAGCCAGCCAGAGAGAATCTTTCTTGGAGGATTATTAGCATTTGCAGGTGTAAGTGTTGATACCGCAAAAGTAAATACACTCAATATTATTACTAACTTATGCGACCTCATGAATTTTAGAGTATCGGTTTTAACTGAGAATTTACTTTAAGCGGGCGTGAATCTCTTTACATGTTGGACAGATTGGAAATTTTTGTGGGTCACGATTAGGCACCCACTTCTTTCCACACAACGCACGGACAGTTTTTCCAGTAACTGCCGACTCAGTGATTTTGTTCTTATCAACGTAATGCGAAAATCGCTCATGATCACCCTCATCAGTTGGTGATAGATCTTCCTTTTCAAGCAGGCCAGTTTTACCTGATTTACCCCGTAAATCATCGAGAAATCCCATAGCCAAATCTTAATCCAACTTTATCGCCTACCATTTACCAGTGAGCACACCATTAAAGGATCTTCTTCGCACCTCAGATCTGTCCAAGTCAGATATTCAGTTGCTGCTGGATACCGCTGGCAAGTTTGCTAAAAAACCATTGCAAGCTAAAAAGACCTTAGCCAAACGGACAGTGGCAATTTATATGACTAAGTCTTCAACTAGGACTCGGCTGGCATCAGAGAGTGCAGTTGCTCATTTGGGTGGCACTCCTATATTTATGCGTGCTGATGATTTACAAATTGGTCGTGGTGAATCCATCGCTGATACTGCCAGAGTTATTTCAGGATTTTGTAGCGCTTTAATTGTTAGGACCTTTGCTCAATCTGATGTTGATGAGTTGGGAAAGTATGCCAGCATTCCAGTGATTAATGCCTTAACCGATGATGATCATCCAACCCAGTTACTTGCTGATTGGCTGACTATTTCAGAACGATTCGGCAAAAGTTTTAAGGATCGCAAGTTTGTCTATGTTGGTGATGGCAATAATGTTGCTAACTCTTGGTTGATAATGGGTGCAACCATGGGTGCACATGTTGTAGTTGCAACACCAGAAGGTAAGTGGGCACCAAAGTCAGATGTAGTAAATCAAGCTAATGAAATCGCAAGGAAGTCTGGCGGTAAATTGAGGTGCTGACAGATCCAAAATCAGCAGCAAAGGGTGCTAGTGCAATTTATACAGATGTTTGGATGTCAATGGGAGATTCTGAGGCTGATAGNACTGAAAAAATTAACGCCCTTTCATCTTTTGCGGTGACCAGTGAGTTAATGAAGCTGACTACTAANGATTCTATTTTTATGCANTGCCTNCCAGCTCATCGAGGTGAAGAGGTTGCCGCTGATGTAATTGATGGCGAGAAATCTGTCGTCTGGCGCCAAGCTTTTCATAGGCGAACAACTATTCAATCCTTGCTGTATCACTTAACAAGAGGTGAACTAAAAGGTAATAAATAACACATCAGGCTGAAGTATTTTAATTCTGAGCGACAAAATGAGGAAAGGCTGGGTAGGGTTAGAAAATGCGTGTAGCGGTTGCCAAAGAGATCAGGGCTGGTGAAAAACGAGTTGCACTCGTGCCTGACATTATTTCTAAATTAACTAAGGCCGGTCTTGATGTTGTCATCGAATCAAATGCTGGTTTGGCATCTGAATACTCTGATCAGCAATTTAATGATGCTGGGGCTCAGGTAAAAAGTGGTGATGTGCTGGTAGGTGCTGATGTGGTTCTCTCCGTTCAACCATTGACGCCAGCCCAGATAAAAACCCTAAAAAAGGGTTGCATCACAATCTCATTTCTCTCCGCCACCACCGCTGCAGAATCAATTGAGGCCGCAGTTTTAGCTGGAGTTACTGCCATATCACTTGAGATGGTGCCAAGAATTTCTCGGGCGCAATCTATGGATGCACTCACATCACAAGCATTATGTGCTGGATATAAAGCAGCATTGGTTGCTGCTGAATTATCACCGAAATTTTTTCCACTATTAATGACAGCTGCAGGCACAATTACTCCGGCAAAAGTAGTTGTGTTGGGCGCAGGTGTTGCTGGCTTACAAGCAATTGCAACTGCAAAGCGATTAGGCGCTGTTGTCTCTGCATACGATGTCAGGCCAGCTTCAGCTGATGAGGTTAAATCAATGGGTGCAAAATTTATTACTTTAGAGCTTGAAGCTTTAGAGGGTGCTGGTGGATACGCCAGAGAGATGACACAAGAGCGTGCAAACAAACAACGAGAGTTACTTACTCCCTATATTGCAGCTGCTGATGTGTTAATTACTACCGCTGCAGTCCCAGGCCGCACTGCGCCAATACTGGTCACAGCCCAGATGGTTTCACAAATGGCTCCCGGCTCTGTCGTAGTTGACTTAGCAGCTGAAAGTGGTGGAAATGTTGAAGGATCAGTTGCGGGTGAAATAATTACAAAGCAAAATGGTGTAAAAATTTGGGGCGCAAAAGATGTCCCAAGCCAACTGCCATTTCATGCATCGATGTTGTTTTCTCGAAACGTGGTAAATCTACTTTTGTTAATGAGCAAAACTGTTGATGGCAAGCCAAATGGCCTCATTGAGCCAGATTTTTCAGATGAGATTATTGATTCAGCCACCTTAACTCACAATGGTGCCAAGCGAGAGAAGAGCAAGTAATGGCTACTGAATTCATGAGTAATGAGATTGCATTGCTTGCAATATTTCTTTTATCTATCTTTGTTGGGTTTGAAGTAGTTTCAAAGGTATCAACAACTCTACATACCCCACTTATGAGTGGTGCTAACGCTATTCATGGTGTTATTTTAGTTGGCGCCATTGTTGTTGCAGATCATGCCAAAACAGATCTTGAACTTGGCTTAGCACTTGCTGCAGTAGTGCTTGCAACAATAAATATGGTGGGTGGCTTTGTCGTTACCGATCGAATGTTGCAAATGTTTAAGGGAAAGCCAAAGGCTAAGAAGGATGTTGGAGATGACAAATGAGTCGTAATCTCTATGATCTAATTGGCTTAGCTGCTGGTATCTGCTTTATCTTGGCGCTAAAGGGGCTTTCATCTCCNAAATCTGCCCGNAGGGGTAACTTAATAGGNGCAGTTGGTGCGAGCGTTGCAACGTTAATTGTTTTCTTCTATACAAATGATGGTAAGGCACTGAATAATCAAACTTTAATTCTGGCAGCAATTGCCTTTGGAACTTTAGTTGGTGTGCCCGCAGCNCAAAAAGTACAGATGACACAGATGCCACAGCTAGTAGCGCTATTTAATGGTGTTGGTGGTGGGGCTGCTGCGCTAGTTGCAATAGTTGAGTACCTTAATTTAGGAGAAAAAGCTTCTACAGCAGTTGTTGTTGCTACCGTATTTACGGTGATTGTTGGTTGCGTTTCATTTTCAGGTTCAATAATTACCTTTCTAAAATTACAAGAGCTAATGACCACTAGACCTGTGGTGTTTCCATTTGGCCGACAAATAATTGCGTTGACTTTGATTGGTGTTTTAGCCAGTGGTGGTTGGGTTATCTCATCCGGTGGAACTACCCCACTGCTAGTAAATGGGCTTTTATCATTGCTGTTTGGTGTTTTATTTGTATTGCCAGTGGGTGGAGCAGATGTTCCAATTGTTATCTCACTACTTAATGCCTTTACTGGATTAACAGTTGCTGCTTCTGGATATGTACTGCAAACAACCCTACTAATAGTTGCTGGAACATTAGTTGGTGCCTCTGGAACAATATTGACTAAGTTAATGGCGCAAGCAATGGGAAGGTCACTCTTTGGCACCTTGTTTGGCGCCTTTACTGCAAAAGCTCAAGTTAGCGCCAGTGCGGCAGATGCTCGTCCAGTTAAATCAGGATCTGCAGATGATGTTGCAATACTTCTTAATTACGCCCAAAGAGTAGTAATAGTTCCAGGCTTTGGTTTAGCGGTTGCTCAAGCCCAGCACACAGTTAGAGAGTTGGCGGATCTATTAGCATCGAAAGGTGTTGAAGTGGCTTATGGAATTCACCCAGTTGCAGGTCGTATGCCAGGGCATATGAATGTGCTCTTAGCTGAAGCAAATGTTCCTTATGAGCAGTTAGTTGAGATGGAGGAGATAAATCCAACCTTCCCACAAACTGATGTTGTATTAGTAGTTGGTGCAAATGATGTGGTTAATCCAGCAGCAAAGACCACGCCAGGCTGTCCTATTTATGGGATGCCAATATTAGATGTGGCGTTAGCTGGAAATGTAATATTTTTAAAGAGATCAATGCGGCCTGGCTTTGCTGGAATTGAAAATGAACTGCTTTATGAGACAAAAACCACACTGTTGTTTGGTGATGCAAAGGATTCGCTAACAAAGGTAGTTAGCGCCCTAAAAGCTTTGTAAGGAATATAAATCTTTAAAAAGTAGTTATATAATTACTTACTAAATATAAATATTGGAGAGATGTGCCAGCGATAACCGTTAGAGATATAACTGTTCTACCCCGGGTTGTTGCTGAGGTGAATTTAAGGCCAAGGCGTATAAAAAGTATTACTACCGCCCCACAAGGCCATGAGGGTGAGGGTTTCCCAGTAAGACGCGCATTTGCTGGAGTTGATTTAGCAGATTTAGATCCATTTATTCACTTAGATCAAATGGGTGAGGTTGAGTACGCACCAGGTGAGCCAAAGGGAACACCTTGGCACCCACATCGTGGATTTGAAACTGTTACTTACATTATCGATGGCATCTTTGATCATTATGACAACCATGGTGGAGGTGGAACTATCTCTGATGGTGACACGCAATGGATGACTGCAGGTGCTGGCATATTACATATTGAAACTCCTCCTGAGCATTTAGTTGTTAGTGGTGGTTTATTTCATGGCTTCCAGCTTTGGGTAAATCTACCTGCAGCAAAGAAATGGTCTCCACCGGCTTATCAAGATTTACGAGCTTCTGATGTTGCATTGTTGTCTTCAAGTGATGGTGGCGCACTCTTGCGCGTGATTGCTGGAGAACTTGCAGGACATAAGGGTCCTGGTTCAACACAAACACCAATCACAATAGTTCATGCCACATTGCAGCCAGGTGCAGAAATTAGAATTCCTTGGAACCCTACTTACAATGCCTTGGCTTATGTATTAAATGGCTTTGGAACAGTCGGTGATGAGAAGCATGCAATTAAAACTGGTCAACTTGTAACCTATCAAGATGGGGATGTAATTGTTATTGCTGCTGATTTAAATCAAGAATCTCGATCCCCTGCTATGGATGTTTTAATTCTTGGTGGTCAGCCGATTAAAGAGCCAGTAGCTTGGATGGGTCCATTTGTTATGAATACAAAAACTGAGGTTCTAAAAGCCTTCGATGATTTTCAAAAGGGTGTATTGGGTGTTGTGCCACCTGATTGGAGTAAGGCTAATCGCCCAGTAAGTAGAGATGGCATTGGTTATAAGTTAAGTGGTGATCTAAAAGGTGTGCATGGCACACCAAATCAGATTCAAGAGCGATAATTAAGAAATCTAAGTACAGATTTCTAAAAATTTACTGCTAGATTTATTGCTGCAGTTGCTGCTTCAAAGCCCTTATCTGATTTACTCTCCTTAAAGCCGGCCCGATCTCTTGCTTGGGTCAGGTTTTCACACATCAAGACTCCAAAACCAANTGGTTTATTNCGAGAAAGTGAGACTTGCATGATGCCATTTGTGACACCTTGGCAGATGTAATCAAAATGTGGAGTNTCACCTCNTAATACCAACCCTAGAGCAACAACTGCATCGGCCCCTGCATCTAATAATTTCTGAGCAGCTAGTGCAATTTCAAAAGAACCNGCCACTTTATGAAAAGACACGCTTTTACATCCTGATTGTGCCAGAGCTTTTTTTGCGCCCTGCTCAAGTGAATTACATATTTCTGGATGCCAGCTTGCAGAAACAACTGCTATTTTTAGATTAGATGCATCAGCAATTTGAATTTCTGGTGATACTTCAGCCATCACATTTCCCCCATCTCGTGGTTTAAAAGAGCTCTCTTTGTATTTAGATATTTTTCATTTGTGCTAGTTTTTTTTATAATTATTGGCATTCGTTCCACACTTATCGATGCGGATTCGAGTGCTTTTATCTTTGCTGGATTATTTGTTAACAATCTGACACTGCTAATTCCAAGATTTTGTAAAATTAATACCGCATCATGCCAATTACGTTTATCAATTTCGTGGCCCAATGCAATATTTGCCTGCGCTGTATCCATTCCTTCATCTTGCAGCTTATACGCCTTAATCTTCTCGGAAAGTCCGATGCCTCGTCCTTCATGCCCTCGCATATAAATAATTAAGCCTGCGCCCTCTTTCTCGATCTGAGCCATTGCTAGGTTTAATTGTTCACCGCAATCACATCGCGCAGAGTTAAAAATATCTCCCGTCAAACACTCNGAATGNACTCGAGTTAAAAGCNCACTCTTTTTAATATCCCCATANGCCAAAACTGCGTGGGTAGCACCATTTGAACCAAAATCAGTAGTGATCTGCCATGAAGAATTCAATCGTGGTAGCTGGCTCCACTCATAAATTTCCCGCTCACTTTTATGGGGTAACGAATTTAAAGCCGTGAGAGAGGCTAATTCCTTGATAGAAATAATTGATAGTTTATGTTTTTGAGCAAATTGCTTAAGTGTTGCTGCTCGCATCATTGTGCCATCATCGTTTACAAGCTCTGCAATTACTCCAACTGGCTTTTGATCAGTCAGAAGGCAGAGTGCCACAGCTGCTTCAGTATGTCCCTGCCGTGACTTCAGCAGATCCGCACTGGCTACCAGTGGAAATATGTGACCAGGTCTGAGCAAATCAGAGCTCTTAGTTTGATCATTTGCCAAAGCTAAAATCGTATTTGCTCGCTCTTGCGCACTTATTCCAGTGGTTATGCCAACTTTGTAATCAACTGAAACTGTGAATGCTGTTTTTTTATCGTCTTGATTATCTGTGACCATTTGCGGTAGTTGTAATTTTTTTGCACGGTCTGCAGTGATTGCAACACAGATAATTCCTGATGTATATCGAATCATGAAGGCAAGTTTTTCTTGTGTTGCACTTCCACCGGCAAATACTAAATCTGCCTCATTTTCTCGATTTTCAGCATCAGTAACAATAATTAGTTTGCCAGATTTAAAATCAGCAAGCGCTTGCTCCAAATTACTGAGCATGTTCATCCTTTGCTAAAAGAATCTTTTCAACATATTTAGCCAATAAGTCAACTTCAATATTTAAAATATCACCAATTTGCTTGCCACCAAGATTAGTTTTATCTAATGTTGTTGGAATTAACCATACCGATACTTGCTCACCTGAGATCTCACCTATTGTTAGAGATACACCATCAAGACAGATAGATCCTTGCGCAACTGCGTACTTCGAGAGATTTTTAGGTATTTTTACAGTGAGAATTGTCCACTCATCTTTTACAGTTTTATCAAGAATTATGCCAATGCCATCGACGTGACCTTGTACTAAGTGCCCACCAAATCGATCAGATACTGCCATTGCCAGCTCTAGATTGACACTCTGATTCTTCAACAATTTACCAAGTGATGTTAATTCTAAGGTTTTAATCATTACATCTACTGTGAAATTCTTGCTTGTAAGTGAGGTAACTGTTAAACAAGCACCATTTACTGATACCGAGTCACCTACTGCAAGGTCATCTAATATAAGTTTGCACTCAAATTCAATCTTTGCAGCATCATTTAAATGAGAAATATTCGTAACCAGTCCGACCTCCTGAATAAGTCCAGTAAACATCAAATACCTCTCACAAGAGTGATTTTCAAATCATTATCAATCATCTTCGTATTTATTATCTTGTAATTAATACGTTCTGATAATGAATTAATTTGTAGATCCTCTACAAAACTCTGACCGCTACCAAGAATTGATGGCGCCATGTAGATTTGTACTTCATCGATTACCCCATGCTTTAGTAGTGCAGTTCCAAGATTTGCACCAGCTTCAACAAGAACTTGGTTTACCTCTAACCTGTTTAAATAGGTGATCAGCTCTGAAATATCATTACTTTTCAAGAAGTATGTTGTGGCACTTTTATCATTGAGCTTAAAATCTGTTGGAATGGGTCTTTTTCCCATAACTAATCTTTTTGGCTGCCTTGCACTGTTCACACTTGTATTCAATGATGGGTTATCAGCGAGAGCTGTACCTGTGCCAATTAAAATCAAATCTGATTGTGCTCGTAGTACTGCCACATCCTCACGCGCTGCTTCACCAGTGATCCATTTAGAGGTGCCATCAGCTGCTGCGATCTTTGCATCTAAGCTCATCGCCACCTTCCAAATAAAGTATGGCCGAGAGTTTCTTATTTTGTTTAGCCAGAAACGATTAGTAAATGTGACTTGTTCTTTTAAAATACCAGCGACAACCTCCACGCCAGCTTTAGCCAATTTCTCAGCCCCACCTTTAGCAAGATCATTGCTGTCTGTGACTGCATAAACTACTTTTTTAATTCCAGATTTAATGATTAAATCTGAACAAGGTGCAGTTTTTCCCTGATGATTACACGGTTCAAGAGTTGTAATAAGGGTTGAACCAGAAGGTATTTGCTCTAAGCTATTGATTGCTTTTGCCTCTGCATGCAAGCCACTGTTATGAAATTCTTGAGCGATAATTAAACCTTGTGAATCAATAAGGAGCGCGCCAACAATTGGGTTTGGCGCAGTCATTCCTAGTCCACGCAAGGATAATTCATCAGCCTGAGCCATCAGCTGCATGTAATCCATTAGATAACCCCAATCGAAAAATCGGGGTACGCAAAAGAAAATGACGTAAGAAAGCACGGCACTTAAATACATCTTCTCTCATCCGGACTTTAACCGTCGGTTCTGGAGTTTCACCAAATCCACCGCTAACTGGATGCCAGCGGGTCGCAGACTTTAACTGCCGGTTCGGAATTACACCGACCCCGAAAATGTAG
>JGI25911J50253_10000594_pt1 | contig 12207 bp, 10 predicted proteins | sample LauGreSBDMM110SD_3_FD_50253 | JGI IMG/M metagenome (IMG submission 50253) | reverse complement strand
TGGTCTTATGGCTCTGGCTACGGCGGCAACGCCTTGTTGGGCAAAAAATGTTTTGCGCTGCGTATTGCCTCAAGCATGGGAAAAGACCAAGGCTGGCTGGCCGAACACATGCTGATCTTGGGCGTAACCAACCCCGAAGGCAAAAAATTCCATGTGGCGGCAGCTTTCCCCAGCGCTTGCGGCAAAACCAATTTCGCCATGCTGATCCCACCCGCGGGCATGCCAGGCTGGAAGGTCACCACGATTGGCGACGATATCGCTTGGATCAAGCCCAGCGCAGATGGGCGTTTGCGCGCCATCAACCCAGAAGCCGGCTACTTTGGCGTGGCCCCTGGCACCAACAGCTTGACCAACCCCAACTGCATGGCCAGCTTGGACCGCGACGTGATCTTCACCAATGTGGGGCTGACCGACGATGGCGATGTGTGGTGGGAGGGCATGAGCGAGGCCCCCGCGCATTGCATCGATTGGCAAGGCAAAGACTGGACACCGGCCATTGCCAAAGAAACCGGCGCCAAAGCTGCCCACCCCAACGCCCGCTTCACCGTGGCCGCCACCAACAACCCCGCGCTTGACAGCGCCTGGGACGACCCAGAAGGTGTGGCAATTGACGCTTTTATCTTTGGCGGTCGCCGCTCGACCACTGTGCCTTTGGTAACCCAAGCGCGCAACTGGGTGGAGGGCGTTTACATGGCGGCCACCATGGGCTCGGAGACCACCGCCGCCGCCGCCGGCCAACAAGGCGTGGTGCGTCGCGACCCGTTTGCCATGTTGCCTTTCATGGGCTATCACATGAGCGACTATTTTCAACACTGGTTACAAATGGGTCAAAAGCTGCAAAGCAGCGGCGCCAAGTTACCGGCCATTTTTTGCGTTAACTGGTTCCGTAAGGATGAAGAGGGCCGGTTTGTGTGGCCTGGCTACGGCGAGAACATGCGTGTCTTGAAGTGGATGATTGACCGCATCGAAGGCAAGGCCGCGGGCAGTGAAAACGTGTTTGGTATCAGCCCCCACTTTAGCGAGCTGAACTGGGAGGGACTGGATTTCACGCCCGCGCAATTCCACACAGTCACCCACGTGGACAAAGCCGCTTGGGTGCAAGAGTTAAAGCTGCATGAAGCGCTGTTTGAGCAGCTGGCCTACCACCTGCCGCCGGAATTGCCCGCCACCCAGCGAGCGATTGCCCAGCGCCTAGAGGCTTAAAGCGCAGGCCTGCTGGCGCTTAAGCGCTGCGCCAGCAGCACATACTCGGCCACCGCCACCTCTTCGGCGCGGCGCTGCACATCAAAATCTTCTCCCACGCCGCGCTCTTGCAGCCAGCGGCCTAAGGTGTGCCTAAGCAATTTGCGGCGTTGACTAAAGGCGACTTGCACCAACTCACTCAGAAGGCCAAGCGCCACCGGCGCGGGCTGTGCATGCGGGGTCATGCGCACCACCGCGCTGTCGACCCTGGGGGGCGGCTCAAACGCCATGGGGCCCACTTCAACCACCATCTCCATGGCATAGCGCCACTGCAGCATCACGCTCAAGCGCCCATAAGCCGAGCTTGAGGGCTGGGCTACCATGCGCTCGACCACCTCTTTTTGCAACATGAAGTGCTGGTCTTGAATCACCGACACATGGCCTAGCAAGTGAAACAAAATCGGGGTTGATATGTTGTAAGGCAGATTGCCCACCACCCTCAGGCTTTGGGTATGCAAACCCGCAGCCAAGGCGGAGATATCCACTTTCAGCACATCGGCCTCATGCACCGTGAGTTGCGCATGTTGACGCAAGCGCAGCGCCAAGTCGCGGTCCAGCTCAATGACCTGCAAATGGCCCACGCGCTCGACCAAGGGCTGGGTCATCGCCGCCAAGCCAGGGCCAATCTCCAGCATCTGCTGCCCCGCTTGTGGGTTAATTGCGTCGACGATGTCTGCGATGACCGCCTGATCAGTCAGGAAGTGCTGACCAAAACGCTTGCGGGCTTGGTGTCTCACTTATTGAGGCGTTTCGCGGTATTCCACATAGGCGCGTCCGCGCACCTCGCGTTCCCAATTTTTATAGGCTTCGTCGAATTTTTTCTCGCGNANANNATTGCGCGCCATGTCTTGTTTTTCGCGCAAGCTGAGAGGCGCCTCGCGCCGCTCCAATACCTGAATCAGGTGCACCCCAAAGCGCGACACCAACGGGTCGCCCACTTGGCCCAGCGCGAGCTTGTTCATGGCGTCTTCGAATTCGGGCACCATCATTCCGGGGTTAGCCCAGCCCAAGTCCCCCCCTTGGTTGGCGCTGCCGTCTTGCGAATGCTCCTTGGCCAGAGATTCAAACGAGGCCAAGCCTAATTCAATTTGTCGCTTAAATGAGGCCAGCTGTGCGCGGGCGCTGTCTTGGCTGAGCTTGCCCCCCGGGCGCAACAAAATATGCCTTGCACGGGTTTGGTTGACGCTTGAGGGTAATGCGTCAGCGCTTCGCTTTTCAAGCAATTTCAACAAATGAAAACCTGCAGCCGAGCGTACCGGCCCCACCCACTGCCCCACCGATGTGTCTTTCAATGCATCCACAAACAGACTGGGATAGCGACTGGGGGGGCGCAGGCCCAAAATGCCGCCGTTGCTCCGGTCTGCGGCGCTGGAGAACTGCGCGGCGAGTTTCAAAAAGTCTTCGCCCGCTTTAAGTTTTCGCATCACCTCATCGGCCTTGGTCAGTTGTCTGGCGACTTGGTCGCCGGTGGGGTTTTCCGGTAACTCAAACAAGATATGCGCGATATTGATATCGGCATTGGGGTTGGCCGCATTGTTGTTTTGCTGCAAAAAATCATCGACTTCGTAATCTTGAATCCTGATACGTGCATTGACCTCTTTTTCTCTCACCTTTTGCAACTGCATTTGCCTGCGTACTTGACTGCGNTACTGCTCCCAGGACAAGTTTTGCTCTTGTAAACGACGCTGCATTTGCTCGATGTTCATTTGGTTGCGTTGGGCGGTTTTCTCGATAGTCTGCGCCAACTCTTCGGCGCTGATTTGGATACCGTATTGCTTGGCAATNCCCAGTTGTGCGGCCTCATCAATCAAGGTTTCCATCGCTTCGAGCAATAAATTGCTGCGGCCCAATTGGGCTGCGCCCGGATCAGCCATGGACGCCAAGCGGTTCACCTCTTGGTTGGTGATGGGCTCGTTATCGACCACCGCGACGATGAAGTCCGAGGCCTGCGAACCCTCTGCTGGCGCCAATGCCTGAGGCAAACTGCGCGCGTTCAAGCCGGCGGCGGCGGCACCCGCAGGCGCGGGTTTTAAGGTTTGTGCGTTCAGCATCAACGCGCTACAGCACCACACGCCAAGCGCTAATGCACGCATTAGGGTAGGAAAGAGTTTCATAAAAAATCAGTCATATTGGCCAAATCGGCTGGGTGAGTCACGCAGGTTTTCGCGCAAGTTTTGATAGCGAGGAATATTATTCTCAATGAAGTAAGCGGGTTAATGCCTACGCGAGAAAAGTCATTGAACTCTAACTGGAACATCAAACGACTGTTGGGATTTTCGATTAAAGACACCTGACTGCGCGTGACCACCACGCGGCCCACCCAACAGCCTGCATCGTATTCCAAGCCGGTCAAGGTTTCGATGAAGCGCTTCTCCAGCATGTTGTAGTTGCCTCTACCCACTGCAAACCAGCGTTGCTCGCCCAAACCACGTCCGCGCCCGTTGTCTACGCCTTTGTCTCCCCACAAATCATTGATCGGCCACTGCCAAGCCAGATCCAAGGTGGTTGAGGTAGAACGTTGATAACGGTATGCGGCTGTCAACACCCTGTAACTGCTGGGGTTGTATCGCATGCCCACCGAAGACCTCTCAGACACAGCGGTTTCGGGGTTGTATTGAACGATGCTGTCTAAGGCCCAGCGTGGGGTTAAAAAAGTGCTCGCACCTAGCAAGATATCGCTAAAGCTGTCCGTCAGCGGCAGCGCTGTCGGCGTCAGCGCCACCTTTTGGTCTTTGAAACGAAAACGCTGGGCCAATGAAAACCTGGCGCCTTCTGCGCCCGTTTCAGCATCAATCAGGCGCGAGCTTGCGCCCACCGTCAAGGTGCGGCTGTCGGATATGCGGTCTTGGCCAGAAAAAGCGTTCTCGGTATAAATGGTGGCAAAGTTAAAGTCATTCGCGCCTGTGTCGTAATTGGGCAAATCGCTTTGCGATCGAAAAGGCGTGTTGACAAATAAGCCCTTGGCTCCAAGGTCTGTGTCCACGGTTTGCCAAACCATTGGCTGGGCCGCTCAAACACCACGCCGCTGTCGATACTGAAAGTGGGCACCGTCACACTGGCGTTGTCGCTGGTGGCGCTGGTGCCAAACATACCTCTGTAGGTTTCGTCATATTGGTATCTGCGGGTTTGCAGCATCAGCTTGGGCGTGACGTAACCATAAGGCAAGTATTGCGGCGCGCTCACCTGTGTCAGCAGTACCAAGCGCTGCGCATTCGGTTGCTTGCAGTATTGGCTGGTTGTGTACACACTGCAATACCAAAGTCGGTCGGCGCTAAAGCGCGTGGCTTCTGCGCCTAGCGACATATCCAGCCCCCCTACATCGGCGCGCAAATAGTTGGCGTTGAGTTGCGGCAAGCGATTGAAAGGCGGCGCAATGGGCGCGGTCACATCTTGCAAAGTTTGGTACTGGGTGACGCTGGTGGTGGTGGTGAGTCTGCCACTGGCGGCCCAAGCAAGCGAAGCAGATGACGGCAGCAAGCGCTGCGTCAGCGGACCCCCCGAGACCGTGGAAAAGTCGCGCCAATAGTTGGCGTCACTGACGCGGTTGAGGTTAAGGCCAAAACCAATCGGTTGACGACTGTCAGGCCATCCGGTGTGCTGGTGGCTGAAGCCCCAGCGGTATTTTTCGCGCAATGCGTCATAAGGCATGAGATTGAGCTTGGCCACGCCTTCGTAGGGTGGGTTGGGTATTTTTCTTTCTAGATAACGAAACTCGCTGTCAAATCGTGTGCCGCGCTTAGCCATAGAGGTGGTGGTGACTGTCAAGTCACGGTTGGGCGCGAGGTTCAGGTAATACGGCACACTGGCTTCGACGCCGCCTTTGCTGTCAATGGCGAAAACGGGCGGTAAAAAACCCGATTTACGTTGCGCCGTTAAGGGAAAACTGAAAGACGGTATGGGCAACAAGGGCACATTCATGAAGCGCAATACCCCGTCTTGTGCTGTACCTTCATTGAAATCATTGTCAAAGTTGATTTTTTCAGCCTCCACCATCCAATCGGGCAACCAAGAAGGCCCTGGTTTTCGGGTACAGGTGGTGTAGGTGGCTTTTTTTGCCACCGAATGCTTGTCGTCAATAAAGTCAAAGCGCTGGGCACTGCCGTGACCAGCAGAACGCAAAAACTGATAACTGGGGTTGAGGAAAAAGCCGCTGAATGCATCGACTTGTAAATCAAGCACGCTTCCTTGGTAGCGGTTGCCACCACGGTTCAGGTACACATTGCCTGTGGCGCGGGCGCGGTCATCGGGTTGGTAGTAGTCGATACTGTCGGCGCGAATCAGGGTGTCGGCTTTGCGCAAAATGCTGTTGCCTTGCAGGGTCGTGTCAAGGTCGGTGCGTCCGCTCACAAAATCACTTTCTACAAAGGTGGGTAACTGAGAGCGCACTTGCGGCGTCCAGCGCTCTAGCAGCCCTGAACTGGGTTTCAGTTTGAGCGCGGGTTCTCCTTCTTGCGCCCAAACGGGTGAACACAGCAAGCCCAAGCATGGCAACACGCCGCTGAGCACTGACAATATGAAAATCTGACGCATGAGAGAAGACTGGGCCGCCCGAGAGCGCTGTTTGTAGAATTTAGATTATCCATGACCCCATCTGATCACGACCTTCCCCCTCAACAGCCCCTCTCCAGCGTCATCGAACAACTGGGCTGGCAAGACATGTCGCGCGCCCACGCNTTCTCGCATTGGCTTGAGTCTGTGCGCNTNGNGCATGGCTTGAGTCCAGACAGCGTGCGCGCAGCCAGTGCTGACGCCAGTTTCAGGCGCTACTTTCGTGTCAATGGCGCAGCTGCCAGCTTGATCATCATGGACGCTCCGCCCGACAAGGAAAACAGCCAGCCGTTTGTGGAGATTGCTGGCTTGATGCAAGCCGCTGGCTTGTTGGTGCCCAAGGTATTGGCTTGGGACCCGACCTTGGGCTTTATGTTGCTGGATGATTTGGGCCAGCACACCATGATGCAGGTGCTAGACACAGATCACGCAGACCGAAATTTAAGTTTTTTCAACCGCGCCTTGGACGCGCTGCTGGTGTGGCAACAAGCCTCTCGCCCGGATATTCTTCCCCTTTACGACGCGCCCTTGCTGCAGCGCGAATTGCAATTGTTTCCCGACTGGTATGTGGGTCAGTACCGCGGCAAGACCTTAGACGACAGTCAAACACAGCAGCTTCAACAATGCTTTGATGTGCTGGTGGCGCGCAACTTGTCGGCCCCCTTGGTGTATGTTCACCGCGACTTCATGCCACGCAACCTGATGCTGCCTTGGGACGCCGAAGAGGCTCGCTTAGGTGTACTTGATTTTCAAGATGCGGTCTATGGCCCCATCACCTACGACATTGCCAGCCTGATGCGCGACGCCTTCATCAGCTGGGAAGAAGATTTCTGCATCGATGTCACGGTTCGCTATTGGGAGCGAGCCCGTGCTTTGGGCATGCTCGACCATGAGGGTTGGCACAGCGACTTTGGCGCTTTTTACAGCGCGGTTGAATGGATGGGCTTGCAGCGGCATTTGAAGGTTGCCGGCATTTTTGCCCGCCTGAGCTTGCGCGATGGAAAACCCAAGTATCTGGCAGACACTCCACGTTTTATCTCCTATATACGCGCCACCTGCGGACGCTACCGAGAGCTCAAGCCGCTGTTGCGTTTGATCGACAGCATTGAAGACCACACGGCTGTCAGTGGCTACGCCTACGGGCGGGTCTAAGGCGTATTGGTGCCCCGCTTCTTCTGCCCTGTCCCCTTGAAACTGGGTGTAAGTTTGGACTTGCCCCCCGAGACTGCGCGCCATATTCAAGTGTTGCGTTTGCAACCGGGTAAACATGTCACCTTGTTTGACGGTCTGGGCGGCGAATACAGCGCTTGTATTTTGGCGATGACACGCAGCAGTGTGCAAGTAAGCCTAGACACCCATCAAGCCATTGAGCGCGAAAGCCCTGTCGTCAGTCAACTGCTTATCGGCATGCCAGCCAATGATCGAATGGATTGGCTGGTGGAAAAAGCCACCGAGCTGGGCGCCACGCGCATCACCCCGTTGATGACCGCCCATGGTGTACTGCGCTTGAGCCCCGAGCGAGCGCTTAAGCGCCAGTTGCATTGGCTGGGCATTGCGCAATCGGCCTGTGCACAATCGGGGCGCAACAAGATTCCCTGTATCGATGTCCCGCAGACTTGGAGCGATTGGCTAAGCGCTTGGAAGTCAGACCCGTCTCAACAAAAATGGCTGCTTTCTTTGCGCTCCGAGGCTGCACCTTTGGCGCACTTGCAGCCTAGCGCCGCAACTGGCGTGGCCTTACTCAGCGGCCCTGAGGGTGGTTTGAGTCCAGAGGAGGAAGCGCAAGCGCTTGAGCGAGGCTTTATGCCCGTGAGTTTGGGCCCGCGCATTTTGCGTGCAGAAACTGCGCCCTTGGCTGTGCTCGCCAACTGGCTTTAAGCCGCGTAACGGCTGTCGAGCCAAGCTTGCAACTTGGCAATCACCATGGCTTTTTCTGGGTCATTGAAAATTTCGTGGTACATCACATTAAAGCAATGCGCTTGCACCACATCGGGCGGCGCCGCTTGCGCAAATGCGGCGCTGGCTTGGGGCAAGACCAGCTGGTCTTGACCGGCATACAGCAACAAGCTTGGCAGCTGCCAAGTGCTGGCTTCTTGTACCGTTTTGGTGCCCTCGGTTATCACCCAAGACGCCAAGCTCGTAGATATGTTTCTGTGCACCAAGGGGTCGTGCTGGTAGGCGCGCACAACCTGCGCGTCGCGCGCCAGCCATGCTGTCTTCAAGCCGTTGTCCACCCGCAGATGGGGCAGCAACTTTGGCAATGTTGCCAACAAGAATTTTTGAATGAGGTTGGTCTGTGCACCCAAGGCCGGTGAGCTCATCACCAAAGCATCAATATGCGGCAGTCCTTGCGCGACTGCGCGCGCGGCAACCAAGCCACCCATGCTGTGGCCTAGCAAGACCAAGGGTGAGGGCGTCAAACTGCGCACATGGTCGATAACAAAACCCGCATCGTCGAGCAACTGATGCGTATGCAGCAAGTTGCCACGCAGGCCGCTGGACAAGCCGTGTCCATGGTGGTCGTAACCGAACACCGTGTAGCCGGCGGCTTGCAAGGCGCTGGCGATATGGCCATAGCGCCCCATGTGCTCGCCCAAGCCATGCAGCAACAAGACAACAGCATGTGCGGCCTCTGGCGCGTTGGGCCAAGTGTAGAAAGCCAAAGTTTGCTCGCCGTGCTCGAGTGGGGTTATTTGGGGTTTTTGGGCAGCGAAGCTTGCTATGGAGGACATGGAGGCTTAATTATTCAGAGCAGACAATTGGAACACAGCAGTTGCGGCTCTGGCGTTGGGCCAGCGACGCACCACGCCGTCGTCTTGTAAACCAAATGCGTCTTGGATATGCAGCTGGTTTTTTTTCGCCAAGCTGAAAAAGTCTGCAAATGTGCCCACCCGGATATTGGGCGTGTCATACCACTCAAAAGGCAGTTTTTTCGTCACCGGCATGCGTCCAAGCAACACGCTTAATCGATTCGGCCAATGCGCAAAGTTGGGAAAGGTCACAATGCCCATGCGGCCCACACGAACCGTTTCCACCAACATGGTTTGTGCATTTCGCAAGTGCTGCAAAGTGTCAATTTGCAAAACCACATCAAAGCTTTGGTCATCAAACATGGACAAGCCTTGGTCGAGATTGAGCTGCACCACCTCGACGCCTCGCTTGACGCAGGCAAGCACATTGGCGTCATCTATCTCAACGCCATAACCGCTGCAGCCATGCTGTTGTTGCAAATAAGCCAGCATGGCTCCGTCGCCACAACCCAAGTCCAGTACACGGCTTCCATAAGGCACCATTTGCACAACCGCATCACGTAATACGGGGTTCATGCGGCCTCCTCAAGGCTGATGCGCTCAAAGTAAGCCCCGACCAGCGACAAGTAGCGTGGGTCGTCCAATAAAAAAGCATCGTGTCCATGTGGCGCATCAATTTCTGCATAGCTGACCTGGCGCTGGTTGGCAACCAAGGCTTTAACCATTTCTCTGCTGCGCGCGGGCGCAAAGCGCCAATCGGTGGTGAAACTGACCAACAAAAACTTTGCTGTAGCTTTAGCCAGCGCTTGCTGCAAATTGCCTTGGTATGCAGCTGCAGGGTCGAAATAATCTAAAGCTCTTGTGATTAGCAAATAGGTATTGGCATCAAAGTATTCGCTGAATTTGTCGCCCTGGTAGCGCAAATAACTTTCTATCTGAAACTCGACTTCCTGCGTGCTGTATTTGAAGATTTCACCCTCTTGCAATAAACGCCCAAACTTGCTGTTCATCACATCATCACTCAAATAAGTGATGTGGCCCAACATGCGTGCAATGCGCAAACCCCGTTTTGGAATGACGCCTTGCGCATAAAAATGTCCCCCATGAAAGTCGGGGTCGGTGGCGATGGCGCGTCGCGCCACTTCGTTGAAAGCAATGTTTTCGGCGTTCAAGTTGGGCGAGCTGGCGATGACCACAGCGTGTCTGAGGCGATGGGGAAACTGCAAACTCCAACTCAGGGCCTGCATGCCGCCCAAGCTGCCGCCCATGACTGCCGCCAATTGGTCAATGCCCAAGCTGTCGAGCAAGCGGGCTTGAGCGTTCACCCAATCTTCCACNGTCACCACCGGGAAATCTGCTCCATATATACGGCCCGTCTCGGGGTTGATATGCATGGGGCCCGTAGAGCCAAAACACGATCCTAGGTTGTTCACGCCAATCACAAAAAACCGGTTGGTATCAACCGCTTTACCAGGCCCGACCATGTTGTCCCACCAGCCTTGGCTTTTGTCTTCGGCCAAATAACTTCCCGCCACATGGTGAGAGGCATTCAAAGCGTGACAGATCAATACCGCGTTGCTGCGATCAGCGTTGAGTTCGCCATAAGTTTCATAACTTAACTTGTACTGGCGCAATACGCCGCCGCCTTGCAGTTGCAATGGCTGATCAAAACTTAAGGACTGAGGAGAAGCAATGAATGACATCAAAAACCCAACATCACCAAAAACGGCGCCAAATGGGCTGACGTCTTTAGCTGAACTTGTTTACGCGCCCGCAAGCTGTGGCAAATCGGCGCTTTTTAAGTATACCCAAGCGGGCATTGCTTCATTTATGACTTAATGGTGCGGTTATTGCTTTATTTTGGTGCAACTTCGGTTTGAGTGCATTTTTTGCACCACTTTTAAACATAAATCTCTTGGAGATCTCATGGACGCACCTAAACAGGGCATCGACACTTTGTTCATATTGCTTGGCGCCATCATGGTGCTGGCCATGCATGCTGGTTTTGCTTTTCTAGAGCTAGGCACGGTTCGCAAAAAAAACCAAGTCAATGCTTTGGTAAAAATTCTGGTGGATTTCAGTATCTCTACCGTGGTTTATTTTGTGGTTGGTTACAGCGTTGCCTATGGCACTACTTTCTTTGTAAGTGCAGAGGCTTTATCCGCGCAGAACGGCTACTCGCTGGTGAAGTTTTTCTTTCTACTCACTTTTGCGGCGGCGATTCCGGCGATTGTGTCTGGCGGTATTGCAGAGCGTGCACGTTTTTACCCTCAACTGCTGGCTACTGCGGTTATCGTTGGGTTCATTTACCCGCTTTACGAGGGCCTGGTGTGGAACCAAAATTTTGGGTTTCAAGCTTGGCTTAAAGCCCTCACCGGTGATGAATTCCATGACTTTGCTGGCTCTGTGGTGGTTCATGCCCTGGGTGGCTGGATTGCTTTGCCTGCGGTTATTTTGTTAGGCGCTCGCAGCAACCGCTATAAAAAAGATGGCGCCATCTCAGCCCACCCACCTTCGAGCATTCCTTTTTTATCCCTGGGCGCTTGGATTCTTTGCGTGGGCTGGTTTGGATTCAATGTCATGAGCGCCCAAACCATTGACAAAATTTCTGGATTGGTTGCTGTCAACAGCCTGATGGCCATGGTGGGCGGCACCCTGGCCGCTTTATGGCTTGGTAAAAATGACCCGGGCTTTGTTTATAACGGCCCTCTTGCTGGCTTGGTTGCCGTCTGTGCTGGCTCTGATGTGATGCACCCTTTTGGGGCGCTTGTAGTTGGTTCGGTTGCGGGTGCTTTGTTTGTGGTGATGTTCACTTTGACTCAAAACCGCTGGAAGATTGATGATGTTTTAGGTGTTTGGCCACTACATGGTCTTTGCGGAACTTGGGGCGGAATCGCTGCGGGTGTTTTTGGTTTGCCTGCCTTAGGGGGCTTAGGTGGCGTCAATGTTTGGGCGCAGCTGCTGGGCACGCTCGTTGCCATCGCGTGGGCTTTGCTAAGTTCCACCTTGCTTTACGGCTTATTGAAAGTCACCATGGGCCTGCGCTTAAGCCAAGAAGAAGAATTTGACGGCGCAGACTTGACGATTCACAAGATCAATGCCAGTCCTGAGCGCGAGGTAAGTTGGTAAATTTTGTCGTTTTTCCACTTTAATCGTGCAAATTGAGGATAAACACTTGTTTTTCTTCACAAAATCTGTTTCATAATGTTTGGACTGTGTAATGCGTGAGGGCGCAAATACAGCTTGTGGGTGATGGCTTAGTTTCGCTTCTAGACTTTTGTGGACAGATGCATTCGGGACTACTTCGCTTTTTTTTTGTTTTTATGGAGTCCCTGAATGGGTAACAAACTGTACGTCGGCAATCTGCCATATTCCGTGCGCGATGGCGACTTGGAACAATCTTTTGGTCAATTCGGCACTGTCACCAGCGCCAAGGTCATGATGGAGCGCGACACAGGTCGCTCCAAAGGCTTTGGTTTTGTTGAAATGGGCAGCGATACTGAAGCTCAAGCAGCAATCACTGGCATGAATGGCGCGCCCCTTGGCGGTCGAAGCCTGGTGGTCAACGAAGCCCGGCCCATGGAGCCTCGCGCTCCTCGCAGCGGTGGCGGTGGCTACGGCGGCGGCGGCGGCGGTGGCTACGGCGGCGGTGGTGGTGGTGGCTACG
>JGI25911J50253_10000590_pt1 | contig 12227 bp, 12 predicted proteins | sample LauGreSBDMM110SD_3_FD_50253 | JGI IMG/M metagenome (IMG submission 50253) | reverse complement strand
TTTTTTGTTTGTTCGTAAAAGTAATTTAACGCTTCTACTAACGAGTCTATACTATTTGATTCGTTGATAGGCATTATGCTATCTCTTTTTTTATCGGTAGCGGCATGCAGCGACAAAGCCAAATTAAAACGTACTTTATCATCCCCCAATTTTTTTATCATTTTTGCCACACCTGCGGTAGAAACCGTAATGCGTTTTGGGCTCATGGCCAATCCTTTTGGATCGGTAATTTTTTCAATAGCCATAAGCACATTAGTGTAATTTAATAATGGCTCACCCATTCCCATAAAAACAATATTGCTTAATTTTTTATTGTACGTTTTTTCGCTTTGCTCATTTAAAATGGCTACCTGATCATAAATTTCATCAAAATCTAAATTGCGTTTACGCTCCATTTTACCAGTAGCACAAAATGAGCAGGTAAGGCTACAACCTATTTGAGAAGATACACAAGCCGTATTACGATTTTCGGTAGGTATTAAAACACCTTCCATAAAATGTCCATCGTGTGTTTTAAAGCGGCTTTTTAATGTTCCATCACTACTAATTTGTGTAGTATCGTTTACAATAGCAGGAAAGCTANAATTTTCTGCCAATTTTTGTCGTAAGTCCTTTCCTAAATTGGTCATTTCATCAAAACTTCGGGCATTTTGTTTCCAAATCCATTCGTAAGTTTGTATAGCTCTAAAATTTTTATCNCCAATACNTTNAAAATATTCTTTTAGTTCTGGTAAACTTAATGTTCTTATGTTTTTTAACNCCNTCATNGTGNAAAGGTACAATGGATGCAGTGTTAATAAAAATAATCAACCTATTNTAAAATTAAGTATAAACGTATAACAGATNTTTGTGTTTCGCCTTACNGCAGAGTTTATTTATGCACTAGCAATGGCNGTAATGCAGATGTTTTGGAAGAAATTTCGAGTAATTAGCCCTTTTTTAAGCCAATTTACATAAGTAGTTTTAACTAAAATTGATACTATCTTTACCAAAATTTTGGTAATGAAGGCAGTATATGTAATTGATTGTTTACGTACACCCATAGGAAAATATGGTGGTGCACTAAGCAATATTAGGCCCGATGATTTGTTGGCACATGTATTAAAAGTTTTGGTTAAACGAAACGATAATATTGATGTACATGCAATTGAAGATGTAATTGCAGGTGCGGCAAACCAAAGTGGAGAAGATAACCGTAATGTTGCAAGAATGGCTGCTTTGTTAGCTGGCTTGCCTACTAGTGTTGCAGGCACTACGGTTAACCGTTTATGTGCAAGTGGGTTGCAAAGTATTATGGATGCTGCTAGGTCTATTGCTTGCGGAGATGGCGATTTAATGATTGCCTGCGGAGTAGAAAGTATGAGTAGGGCACCCTTTGTGATGCCTAAAGCCAACAGTGCATTTGCTAGAGAACCCCAAATTTTTGATACCACGTTAGGATGGCGTTTTATTAATAAAAAATTATCCGATTTATATTACCCTTACACCATGGGAGAAACTGCAGAAAATGTTGCCAAGCAATGGAACATAAGCCGCAATGCCCAAGATGAATTTGCAATGGGTAGCCAACATAAATATGCAAAGGCTTTAGCTAGTGGAAAGTTTTTAAATGAAATATCTCCCTTACAAGTACAAGTTGGTAAAGATGCTTTTGATTTTGATGTAGATGAACACCCAAGGTTAAGTAGTCTTGAAAAATTAGGACAATTAAAACCAGCTTTTGCCAAAGACGGAACAGTAACCGCAGGTAATAGTAGCGGTATTAACGATGGTGCTGCGGCAATGTTATTGGCCAGTGAAGATGCAGTAGTAAAATATGGCTTAATACCAATGGCTAAAATAAAGAGTATGGCTGTTGCTGGTGTGGATCCTTCTATTATGGGAATTGGCCCTGTACCTGCTACCAAAAAAGCATTAGAAAGAGCCGGACTAACCGTTGCCGATTTAGATTTGATAGAACTAAACGAGGCCTTTGCCAGCCAAAGTATTGCTTGTATACACGACCTTGGTTTAGACCTCGAAAAAGTAAATGTAAACGGAGGCTCCATTGCACTTGGGCACCCATTAGGTTGTAGTGGTGTACGTATAAGCACCACACTTTTACACGAAATGAAAAAACGTAAAGCAAAATATGGGTTGGCTACTATGTGTATTGGAGTAGGGCAAGGTGCTGCGGTTGTGTTTGAGGGGATGTAGTTTATTTTTTTTCAAAAAACTCAACCAAATTCTCCACCACCACCACATGCTGTTCACCAGTGGCTAAATTTTTTACTTGGCAATAATTTTGTTCAATTTCTTTTTCGCCAATAATAACGGCGTAGGGTATTTTCTTTTTTTCGGCCAGGGCAAATTGTTTGGCAATTTTCATTTCATCTAAAATTATTTCACAAGCAATTCCATGTTTGCGTAAGTTTTGCATAACACCAAATGCAATTTCAATTTCCTTTTGACCCATATAAAAAAATAGGGCAGTTGTGCTAACGCCTAAATCTTCCGGAAAAAGTTTAAGTTCTTCCATTACATCATAAATTCTATCTATACCAAAACTTATTCCAACGCCAGGGATATCATCTACACCAAACAAACTTGTTAAATCATCATATCTTCCACCACCACCAATACTGCCCATAGTAACTTCTGCTGGTGGCTTTACTTCAAAAATTACACCTGTGTAATAATTTAATCCTCTTGCCAAGGTAAAATCAAAAACTAAATTGGTTTCGGGCAAAGCATGGTTTTGTACAAAGGCTAACTCTTTCATGCCTTCTGCAGCTAGTTTATTGTTGCCTAGCATTTCATTTAGGGCTACTATTTTTTCTTGGTTACTGCCAGTAATAGTTAAAAACTGTTCAATTAAATCAATTTGCTTTTGTTGCAAACCTCTTATTACTAATTCTTCCTTTACTTTTTCTAACCCAATTTTATCTAACTTATCTATGGCAGTAGTTATATCAACTAATTTATCTTTTCCGCCACAAGTCTCTGCCAGAGCAGCTAAAATCTTCCTACTATTAATTCGTAATTCGTAACTGGTAATGCCTAATTTAGTAAAGGCTAAATGGTAAATATTAGCCAACTCTGCCTCACAAAATAATGAGGTTGTACCTACCACATCAGCATCGCATTGTGTAAATTCTCGGTAACGTCCTTTTTGTGGTCTATCGGCTCTCCACACAGGTTGTAGTTGATAGCGTTTAAACGGAAACTGTTGTTTAAGCTCATGCTGGTTCATGGCTACATAACGGGCAAAGGGAATGGTCAAATCATACTTCATGGCTCTTTCCGTAATGTCTGCGGTGCTTTTGCCTTCTAATAATTTTTCAAAACCTGCTTTTGTTTTGTCAATATTTTTTTCGTTGTTTAAGCCATTGTTCAACACCTTAAAAATTAGTCTATCGCCTTCTTCTCCATACTTTCCCATTAAGGTTTCTAAGTTTTCCATTGCTGGTGTTTCCAACGGCTGAAAACCATAAACTTCAAAAATATTTTTTAGGATAGAAAAAATATAATTCCTTCTTCTAATTGTAGTTGCGTTAAAATCTCTTGTGCCTTGCGGAAGGCTAGGTTTATTACTATTCATTTGCTTCGTTAGTTAGTCTTATATTTTTTAATTATTTCGTCACATGTTTTCTCTATCAAACCAAACACTTCATGGTATCCGTCTTCTTCTCCATACCAAGGGTCGGGCACATCTTTGTTTTGATTGGTAAATATTTCATTCAAAAATAAGATAACTTTTTGGGAGTTAAATGTATTGCCACTAATTCGTTTAATATCTTGCAATACATCATTTGCCATAGGGTATATAATATCATATTCATTTAAATCCTTAGCTATAAATTTTCTACTTTTTTGGTTGCTAATATTTATGCCATTTAGCAACGCTACTTTTTGGCTAAGGTGGTGTGGCGGTTCTCCAGTGTGGTACCCATTTGTGCCTGCACTTTCCACAATCCAATTTAATCCTGCTGCTTTTGCTTTATGTTGTAAAATTCCTTCCGCCAATGGACTTCGGCAAATATTACCCAAACAAACCATTAAAAATTTCATGGTGCAAAGTTAGTAATTGTGGGTTATTGGTTGGTCTCTGATAAGCAATCATTACATCTTTCTCTGCGCCTCTGCGGTATAACTTTGTATCAAACTTCGTACATCAAACATCTATTTATGGAATAATTATAACAACAGCATCTTATTAACAAAGACGTCGGTTTTTAATTTCTTAACAATAAAAACCAAGAACAATGAACAACGAAGCCATTTTAAAAAGTGATTTATTAGATATTCTTTTTGATAAACGAAACAAAGCTTACGGTGCATACAATTTGCGTAAATTTTATAACAACCGTTTAATAAAGTCTTTAGCTGTGATGCTTACTGGGGTGGTCGTATTATCTGCTTTTACATTTTTACCTAAAAAAGAAAAACCTATTTTAGGGATTGATAATGAAGGCCTAATGGTACACACCATAAAATTACCAGAAAAGCCTTTAAAAAAAGAAAAGCCAAAAGAGCTTCCAAAAAATGAGGTTAAACAACAACCTGTTGAGCAAAGAATATTTGTAAATAATATACAAATTACAAAAGCTCCAACTGTTGATACAATAAACACACTAATAGATGGTATAGTTATAAGCACATTAAATGTAACGGTGCCAAGTACTGGTGGTTCACCAACTCCTGTACTCTTAGTCCCTGTAGTTACTGGTGATGGCGTTGGTATAAAACCAAAGCCACAACCTGATCTTGATGTATCAAAAACATTTACAGAAAACGAAGTTGAAGTAATGCCAAGTTACCCTGGTGGTATGGATGCCCTAAGAAAATTTTTAGTGCGTAATTTAGAAAATCCTAGAGATATGGAAGAGGGTGAAGTTGCCAATGTAAAAGTAAAATTTGTGGTGGGGTCTAATGGAGAGTTACAAAGCTTTGTAACGGTGCAAGATGGTGGCAATGAATTTAACAGAGAAGTAATGAGAGTTCTTAAAAAAATGCCTAACTGGGTTCCGGGTAAATCTAAAGGGCAAAATGTGTCCGTTTTTTATACCATACCTATAAAATTTATTTCTGCAGATTAATGCGTAATTCTTTAAAAGTTGAAAGTTTCAAATAAATAGCTTCCGATTCTTCTCTTCCGATGTTTTCGGAGGAGAATGGTTAGGTGTGAGGTTAGAACATAAACAAAAAAGTAGTAATTTGCTCCTCATAAAACCCATCACTTAAACAATCGATAAGAATTTAAAATAACACCATGGCACTAGAAGAATTTGAAAATGAAGAATTAACGGACCGAGAAAAAAACTTAGTTCGTATGAAAAGTATTACCAATTACGTAATGGGTGTTTTTTTTATTGGAGTTGGTTTTGCTTTTTTATTTCCCCCGGCTGCAATGATAAAAACACTTGAGGGGTATGATCCTACCATGATAAAATTATTTGCATTTATCTGTTTTATTTATGGAGCATTTAGAATATATAGAGGCTACGCAAAAAATTATTTTAGAAGTTGATGAGCAAAAAAAAATATAGCTTTTTGGTTTTGTGTATTAGTTGTTTTGTGTTTTTTTACGCTTGTTCTAATAGTCCAACCATTAATCCAGCACAAGATTCGCCTACTTCAGGTAGTATAAGNATTACAGTAGACGAAAGTTTTAAACCAGTAATTGAGCAGCAAATAAAAATTTACGAGGCTGATTTTCCAGGCACAAAAATTAATGCGTTGTACAAGTCAGAAGCAGATTGTTTTAGAGATTTGTATTACGACTCAGCTACCAGAATGGTAATTGTTACAAGAGGGTTATCTAAAAAAGAAGCAAAATTTTTTCAAGATACAATAGCATATTCACCACCTAGCGATCCAATAGCTTGGGATGCAATAAGCATTGTTGTAAATAAAAATAGTACAGATACCTTATTTACATTACAAAAATTGCAACAACTATTAATAGGGAAAGGCAATAAAAATCAATCTATAATTTTTGATGGGCTTAATGCAACAAGCACCGTTCGTTTTGTAACCGATAGTATTTTAAAAGGGCAACCCTTTGATACGGCTGTAGTAAAAGCTGCAAAAAACAGTAGAGAAGTTTTAAACCTTGTATCCCAAAATCAAAATGCAATAGGGCTAGTAGGTATTAGCTGGATTGGTAACCCAGAAGAAAAAGAGCAAATAGAAATGTTAAAAAAAGTTAAAATTGCTTATGTACAATGTGCAATTTGCGATAGTACACCTTATGTAAAACCCACCCAAGCCAGCATCTTAACTAAAAGATACCCTTTGGTTCGTGGGCTATACTATATATTAAAAGAAAATTACTCTGGGTTAGGAAGTGGGTTTGCTTCTTTTTTAAAATACGAAAGAGGGCAATTGGTTTTTAGAAGAGCCTATTTAGGACCTAGAATGGATTTTGAAATAAGAAATGTACTTATTAAAGAAAAACTGTAACTATCTATACTAACTTTTACTCTTTTATAGGGAGTTGGAATAAAGAAGAAAAATTATAGAAAAATTAATGAAGTATTTTAGAATAGGTATTGATAAAATTAATAACATTGTATAGTCTTAAACAGCAAAACAAAATGAACAAGTCTAAAATCGGTGTATTTTTTTTAATGGCAATCGTTTTTGCCAACTTTTCTAACGCTCAAACTTTAGATGAAGGGAGAAAGTTTTTGTACAATGAAAAATTCAATAGTGCAAAGCAAACGTTCGAAAAATTAATAGCTGCAAATGCAAATAATGTAGACGCTGTTTATTGGTTAGGACAAACTATGATTGCTGATAACGATAATAAAGATATTGCTGGTGCAAAAGCATTATATCTAAAAACATTAGCTGCCAACAGCAATAGTGCATTGTTAACTGCTGGTGTTGGCCATATGGAATTGTTAGAAGGTAATACAGCCGATGCTCGTAATCGTTTTGAAACTGCAATTAGTTTAAGCGCAGGTAAAAATGTTGCAGTACTAAATGCTGCTGGCTTTGCAAATGCCGATTTTGATAGTAAACTAGGGGATGCAAATTTTGCTATTGAAAAATTAAAACAAGCTACAGCCATCAAAGGAATGAAAGATCCAGATGTGTGGTGTAATTTGGGAGATGCTTACCGTAAATTACCCGATGGTGCTGCTGCTTTAACTGCATATGAAACAGCGTTAACGCTAGATTCTAAATATGCTAGAGCTAAATATCGTATTGGTCGTATTTATCAAACACAAGGGGCCGCTCAGCAAGACTTATTTTTCAAATTTTATAACGAGGCTATTGCTTTAGATGTCAACTATAGTCCAGTTTACTTTACACTGTTTCAATACTACTACTCTATAAACGTAAACAAAAGTGCCGATTATTTAGAAAAATATTTAACAGCTAAAGGTAGCGATGAGGTAAATGCTTGTTACTTACGCACCGCTTTAAAAGCTTCTCAAGGGTTTTATCAAGAAACAATCAACAAAGGGAAAGAGTGTATTGCCGCAGGTGGTGCAACTCCAAATCCTAAGATATATGGTATTATAGCATATCAGTACAATAAATTAGGCGACTCTATAAATGCAAAATTATATTTTGAAGAATTTTTTAAAAGAGAAAATGCTAATAAAATAGGACCAGCAGATTATGAAACCTATGCAATGGTTTTATTGAAATTTCCTGGTAACGAAATCTTAGCAGGAACATTTATTGATAAAGCTGTTGAATTAGCAGTTACAGAAGATGAAAAGGTAATATTGCTTAAATCACTTGCATCAACATACGAAAAACGTAAATTATTTAATGACGCAGCACTTTGGTATAAAAAAGTGGTAGACCTAAGAAAAATATCAACTAAAACAGATTTGTTTAATACTGGGTATAGTTTTTATAGAAGTGGAAACCCACAAAGAACTGTAGATATATTTAATACCTATACTCAAAAATTTCCTGATGATATTTTAGGACACTATTGGGTAGGTAAAGCCTCAAGTGTAATAGATACTACAATGACCTTAGCATTGGCTATTCCTTCGTACGAAAAAGTAATTTTATTAGGCGAAGCATTAACGGATAAAACAAAAAATAAAACACAAATAATGACAGCTTATAAGTACATGATTGCTTATATGGCAAACATTAAAAAAGATAAAGTGGCGGCTTTAGCCTATTGCGATAAAGCATTATTGCTAGACCCTACAGATGCTGATGTAATAAACAATAAAGAGAGTATTTCAAAAATGAATATGAACCCAACGCCTACTAAGCCAATACCAAAATTAACGGTAAAGCCTGTAACTCCGGTAAAACCGGCAGGTACTAAACCACCAGCAAAGGCTCCGGTAAAATAAAGTAACTCCAAAAGCAAAATAAATTAAAAATACCCATAAACAAACAACATTACTGGCTTTTTGTTATACCCTATGGAATATTGCTGTTGCTGCCTTAATTTTGCTGCGTAATACCCTTGAATTAATATTATCATGAATCCATTCTTTCTTCAAATAGTCAATACAAATAGTGCATCTAACTATTTACCCATTGCTATTCAATTACTATTTGCAATAGGGTTGGTTACGTTTATAATGGTTTTATCTAACTGGCTAGGACCAAAACGTGTAACCGACGATAAACTTCAAAACTTTGAGAGTGGTATAGATATTAAGGGAAATGCCCGTCAACCAATGGCTATTAAATATTTTTTGGTTGCCATTTTATTTGTTTTGTTTGATGTTGAAGTTATTTTCTTTTACCCTTATGCAGTAAATTTTAGAGAGCTCGGTTGGCAAGGTTTTATGGCAGTATTAATGTTTGTGTCTCTTTTTATTATAGGGTTTGTTTATATTACAAAAAAAGGTGCTTTAAATTGGGAAGATTAAGAATGATTAGCTAATTATTAAAAATAGCTGACATTTCAGCATTTAATTTAAGTATAAAAATTAGCAAATTAGCTAATTAACAAATTGTCACATTATGAGCAGGCCGGTACAATATAACAACACTATAAAATTTGAGGGTATACCTGAGGGGTATATGGGCGAAGGATTTATGGCAACTAATTTCGAAAAAGTAGTAAGCCTTGCTCGAAAAAATAGTATTTGGCCAATGCCCTTTGCTACAAGCTGCTGCGGTATTGAGTTTATGGCAACTGCTGCCAGTCATTACGATATTGCCCGTTTTGGTGCAGAGCGTATGAGCTTTAGTCCACGCCAATGCGACTTACTAATGGTAATGGGTACTATTTCAAAAAAAATGGGGCCGGTTTTACGTCAAGTGTATTTACAAATGGCAGAACCTCGTTGGGTAATGAGTGTAGGGGCTTGTGCAAGTAGCGGTGGTATTTTTGATACCTACTCTGTTTTACAAGGTATAGATCAAGTAATTCCTGTAGATGTTTATGTGCCAGGTTGCCCACCAAGGCCAGAAGCGTATATTGATGGGTTTATGAAAATTCAAGAATTAGTAAATGCAGAAGGGTTGAGGAGAAGACATAGCGATCAATATAAGGAGTTACTAGCTAGTTATGGAATACAATAAAACCTTGCACTGTTAAAGTGTGGTGGGATCAAATTATAATGAATTATAAAAAGATATAAAAAGCCCATTTAGGGTTTGGGGTTATGGATAACACATTTGTAAAAGAAAAACTTACTGCAAAATTTGGCGATGCACTAACTAATTGGGAGGAGCCTTACGGGATGCTTACATTTACTGCACCTGCCGAATTAAATTTAAAAGTAATGCAGTTTTTGTATGATGATGAAGAATTGAAATTTCAATTTTTAACTGACTTACAAGCCGTACATTATCCTCTTCAAAAAGGGGAGGAGTTGGCCGTAGTTTATCATTTACATAATTTAAATGCAAATGTTAGAATACGCTTTAAAGTTTTTGTACCCATAGAAAAGCCAGATGTTTATAGTGCAACAGCATTATACCAATCAGCTAATTTTATGGAAAGAGAAACCTACGATTTTTTTGGAGTAAATTTTGTTGGTCATCCAAATTTAATACGCATATTAAATGTTGATGAAATGGATTATTTTCCAATGCGTAAAGAGTTTCCATTAGAGGATCAAACAAGAATTGATAAAGATGATGAAATGTTCGGACGTTAAAACCCCAAACCCCTAAAGGGGCTTTTAGGCTGTAAATTGCAAAGCGTCATAAATTAATAGTAAGAATGAAATTTTTAATATTTTAATAAAACATAATTAAAGTCCCCTTTAGGGGATGTAGGGGCATGACAGACACATCACATATATTATTACCAGAGGGCTCAATTGAAAAGCAAACAACAACGCTTAATTTAGGGCCAACGCATCCTGCAACACATGGTGTATTTCAAAATATTTTGGAGTTGGATGGCGAACGTATTTTAAAAGCTACAAGCACGGTAGGCTATATTCATAGGGCATTTGAAAAATTAGCTGAGCACAGACCCTTATATCAAATTACACCAATTACCGATCGACTAAACTATTGCTCATCTCCCATAAATAATATGGGTTGGCATTTAACTTGCGAAAAATTATTAGGCGTAACTACACCAAAAAGAGTAGATTATTTACGAGTAATAATTATGGAACTATCCAGAATTAGCGACCATTTNATTTGCAATTCAATTGTNGGGGTAGATAGTGGAGCGTTTAGCGGATTTTTATATGTAATGCAATTTAGAGAATTAATTTATGAAATATATGAAGAAGTATGTGGCTCCCGTCTTACTACTAATATTGGGCGTATTGGCGGTTTTGAACGCAATTTCACAAATGCGGCGTTCGAAAAATTAGAAAAATTTCTAGATAAAAAAAGCGGCTATGCCNCAACGTTNAAAGAGTTTGAAAACTTATTTACACGTAACCGTATTTTTATGGAACGTACCATTGGTTGTGGNCCAATTACTGGCGAAAGAGCATTAAATTATGGCTTTACNGGGCCTAATTTACGTGCCGCAGGAATAGATTACGATGTTCGGGTNCATACACCATATNGNAGCTATCAAGATTTTGATTTTACTATACCTGTGGGTACAACAGGCGATTGTTATGATAGNTTTTTAGTGCGTAATCAAGAGATGTGGCAAAGCCTTAGCATTATTGAACAAGCGTATCGTAAAGTNCAAGATATGAAAGGTGCAGAGTCAGAAATTTATCATGCAGATGTACCAGCCTATTATTTGCCNGAAAAGAAAGATGTGTATACCAAAATGGAAGCCCTAATTTACCATTTTAAAATAGTAATGGGAGAAACCGAAATACCCGTTGGTGAAGTATATAATAGTGTAGAAGGAGCAAATGGTGAGTTAGGGTTTTATTTAATTAGTGATGGAGGAAGAACGCCTTATCGTTTACATTTCCGCAGACCATGTTTTATTTATTATCAAGCTTACCCCGAGTTAATACAAGGCGGCATGTTAAGTGATGCTGTAATAACTATGAGTAGTTTAAATTTAATTGCCGGGGAGTTAGATGCGTAAAAAATTATGAATTAAGAATGTTCAATTATGAGTGTGTTATTTTCAAAAAATAGTTTAGATAAAGTAGCGGAAATAATTAGTCGTTATCCAGAGGGCAAACAAAAAAGTGCCTTGCTCCCTGTATTACACATGGCACAAGATGAATTTGGGGGTTGGTTAGATGTACCTGTAATGGATTATGTAGCCACACTTTTAAATATAGAGCCTATTGAAGTGTATGAAGTAGCTAGCTTTTATAGCATGTACAATTTAAAACCTGTAGGTAAATATATGTTTGAAGTTTGCCACACTGGGCCATGTATGGTAAGCGGTAGCGATAGTATTATTGATTACATAAAACATAAATTAAACATTGGNGTTGGCGAAACNACCGCCGATGAAATGTTTACGTTAAAAACTGTAGAATGCCTAGGAGCATGTGGTTATGCACCCATGATGCAGTTGGGTAAACATTACAGAGAACATCTAACAAAAGCAAAAGTAGATTCGATAATTGAAGAGTGTAGAGCAAAAGCAAATTAATGAAATATATATTTACGATATTATTCTTGTCTTTATCAATTTGTGTAGTTGCACAAACTGCCGATGAGCAAAAACTACTAACAACTGTAAAAGAATTTCACCAAGCATTGGTAAATAAGAATACGNTTTCTATTAACCAACAAACAGATAAAGCGTTNAGTTACGGACATAGCAATGGTTGGGTAGAAACAAAAACGGATATGATTAAAAATTTGGAAACAAATTATATTTCTTATCAATCGTTTAAAGAAGATAGTAT
>JGI25911J50253_10000582_pt1 | contig 12290 bp, 13 predicted proteins | sample LauGreSBDMM110SD_3_FD_50253 | JGI IMG/M metagenome (IMG submission 50253) | reverse complement strand
AAACAGCCCAATACCAAAGATACCCCACACCGCAACTGACTCTTGAGACTGTGAAGAAAAGCAACTCTGACACCACCTATTCGGGCGCTGACGGGGTCGCAACAATTCGTATCACTCAGCCTATTTTCAATGGTGGTCTGTTCAGTGCGCAATTAGAAAAAGCCAAGGGCAGTTTGTTACTCAGTCAAGCCAGTGTGGATGAGGCGCGCCGGCAAATTGCTTTGCGCGTGGTGCAAGCCTACGCTGAATGGGTGGTTGCNGAGTTGAAAGCCCAATCCNTTGAGAAAAGCTTAGAGGTACATCAAAAACTTTTACAACAAGCAAANAACAGAATTAACGAAGGTGTTTCACCNGCCAGCGATTTGAGNTTGATTCAAGGTCGGCTCGATACAACCTCTGGAGAGTTGTTTTCAGCCAAATTACAAGCCGAGTTATCCATCCAAAAATTGGGCGAATTGACAGACACAACCTTGATCTCAAAGGATTTGAAAAAGGATATGACAGGGCCTTTGATGCCAACCCTGAAGATTGACAGTTTGCTGGCCAATGCACAAATGTATTCACCAGAATTGCAAAAAGCCAAAGCGCAAGCGCTCATCTCTCGAGCCAACGTGAAAGAAAAAGAATCCGCACTTAAACCTGATATTTACGTGCGAGCTGAGCGCCAATACGGCAACTACTTCTCAGCTACAGACACCAGTGCACACAGCCGAATATTTTTGGGCGTCACCAGTAAATTCGGACCAGGATTTTCAAGCTTGACGCAAATCAAAAGCGCTAAATACCAAGATGATGCCAGCGAATTCGACGTCCTGGCCCAAGCAAAAACTCATTCGCGAACAAGTACTCAATGATCTCACCGTGCTGCAATCCATTGCGCCACGAGTTCAAGCCATTGAGGGCGCATTACAGGCTTCTGCTGCGGTGTTTGAGTCCTTTGAGAGGCAATTTAACTCTGGGCGCAAAACTTGGCTGGACTTGATGACGGTTGTGCGCGATGTCGTACAAAACGAAATTCAATTAGCCGAAATTCGCGGTTCTGAACTGCAAAGCAGCTGGCGTTTGCATATTGTGACCAGTAACAGTTACTCTCAAACAAGCACCAAACCATGAGCGACCACGCCGCACTTTCAGCATGCTTGCAACGAATAGCACAGCTTCAGCAAAACCCGATTGACCGTCATGCCTTGATGCAAGCCATCGATGAAGTTTCGAAAAGCAGTCCTCGACATGTCAAGCAAACCTTGGGGAAAGTCACACGCATACTGATGCTGCCCGCGCCTCGGTGGCAACGCAAACCAGACCCCGCCAATATGCCCCTGCTGGCACACCACCCTTCTTCAGGATGGTTTATTTTGCGCGGTCAAAACGCCCATGAACAATGGGTTATCGAGGCTTGGAGCGACGAGCATCAAAAACTGGCCGAGTCCATCAGCGATTTACCTACCCAAGACCTGACTCTAATGGCCAAGCTGTCTTTATCGCAGCCATTTGAAGCCTCCAGCAGCCCCGTCTACAGCTTGATCAAGAAACAGTTGTTTTTAAATCCTTCGCGTTTATTTGAAATCATGCTGGCAACGGTGACCATCAATTTGTTGGCCTTGGGCGCATCGCTGTACAGCATGCAAATTTACAACCGCGTCATACCCACCAATGCCACCCAAACTTTGATTGTGTTGACCATGGGCGTGTTGCTTGCCATGGTGATCGAGCACCTGATGAAGCACGCACGGTCCTCGCTGTATGACTTGCTCATTGACACAGTGGATCAAAGCCTGTGTCGCAGCGTATTCATGCGCTTGCTATCGGTTCGTTTAGACCAAATGCCTTCAAGCGTTGGCAGTTTGGCTGCTCAAATGAATGCTTACCAAACGGTAAGAAGCTTTTTGACCACCGCAACCACCAATTTGTTGGTTGATGCGCCTTTTGTCATTATTTTTTTGGTGTTGATTGCTTTAGTGGGTCACCCCATGCTGTGTGTGGTACCGCTTGTATTTTTCTTGATTGCTTTGCTTATCGGCACATGGAATCGAAAAAAGATCGAGAACTTGACCAACAAAGCCTCAGCACTGAGCAACTTTAAAACAGGCATCTTGGTAGAAAGCATCGAAGGCGCTGAAGTCATTAAATCGGGTCATGGTGGTTGGCGCATGCTCAACCGCTGGATGGGTGCATCGGATGAGTCACGCAGCTATGAAAAGGCCATGCGGCAAATCACCGAACGAAACCAACACACCACCGCGTCATTGCAACAAGTCTCTTATGTGCTGATGGTGGCCATTGGTGCTGTTTTGGTTTCTGATGGCCAGACAACACAAGGTGGGTTGGTGGCTTGTTCCATTTTGTCTGGTCGCGTTTTAGGGCCGGTCGCGATGTTGCCCTCACTGCTGCTGCAATGGGGTCATGTGAAAGCAGCGTTAAAGGGTCTTGATGGCTTGTGGGTACTGGAAGACGATCACCATGGCCAAGACCATCCGCTGACCCCAGAGACCCTCCATGGGCTTTACCAAGTAGAAAAGGTCAGTAGCAGTTACCGCGGTAGCAGTCAAAAAGCCCTGCACATTGACAATCTGACGATTCAGCCTGGCGAAAAAATTGGCGTTCTTGGCCCCATTGGGTCTGGTAAGACCACCTTTCTCAGATTGCTTTCGGGCATGTACAAACCCCAGGAAGGACGTGTGTTGCTTGATCACATGGATATTGCCCATCTCAGCAAACCTTTGCTGGCCGAAAACATGGGGTTTCTTGCACAAGAAGGTCGTTTGTTTGCTGGCACTCTGCGTGAAAACCTCATCCTAGGCATGCTGGACCCGGGTGACGACAAACTCTTGGCGGCAGCAGAAACAACCGGACTGCTGCAACTGGTGATCAAGGCCCACCCCAAAGGTTTGCAATTGCTTATNTCCGAAGGCGGNTTGGGCCTATCAGCGGGCCAACGTCAGTTGGTGCAATTAACCCGNATGTTTTTGCGTCGACCCAANATTTGGCTGCTCGATGAACCNACCGCATCCATCGATAAGCAAACTGAGGTGAGGATTATTCAGGCGCTATCGAGCCATCTGCGTGAAAGCGACACCTTGGTAATGACGACCCACAAATTTGAACTGCTCCCTTTGGTGGACAGGCTGATTGTGGTGAATAACCAAGAAATTGTGATCGACGGTCCAAGGGACAAAGTATTGCAACAGTTGCAAAACCCACAAGCGGTCACGCCTATTCACAAAAATATGAAAACCGCATGAGCAACGATTACCAAGATGAGCCCCAAGGTAGCGGGAAGTTGATATGGCTTCTTGCTGCTTGCGTCGCTGTATTCATTGCATGGGCCGCCTATTTTGAAATTGACCAAACCATACACACCACAGGGCAAGTGATTCTGAGTGCGCGTACCCAGTTGGTGCAAGCTGCAGACGGCGGTGTCTTGAAAGAATTGAAAGTCAAAGAGGGCGATACCGTCAAGAGTGGGCAACTGTTAGCGGTTTTAGAAAAGGAACGGGTGCAGGCTAACTTAGATGAAACACGCTCCAAAATCATGTCGCTCAAAGCGGCACTTTTGCGTGCAAAAGCAGAGGTGGCTTTGTCTGCACCTCAGTTCGGTTCTGAGTTCAAAAATTACCCTGAATTTGTTTCGTCTCAGATGGGTTTGTTCACACAGAGAAAGCTTTCGCTGGACGAAGAATTACGTTCACTTCAAGATGCTTTGAGCATGGCTTTACAAGAAAAGCGCATGAACGATAACTTGTTTAAAAACGGGGATGTAAGCGAACTTGATGTGCTCAGAGCCAAGCGGCAGGTGACTGAAATTGAGGGTCGAATGAGCGCCAGTAAAAACAAATACCTGCAAGAAACCCGAACTGAATTAACGCGTGTTGAAGACGAACTCTCGGTCCAGATGCAAAAACTCAATGGCGCAGAAAACCTGCTCCACCATACTGCCCTTAAAGCCCCGATGGATGGGGTGGTGAAAACCTTAAAAATTCACACCTTGGGTGGGGTACTCAGGCCCGGCGACGAACTCATGCACATCGCCCCTGTGGGAGACAACTTGCTTGTCGAAGCCAGAGTGTTACCTGTNGATATGGGTCANTTGGTGGTGGGGCAAACAGTACAAATTTCTTTGGATGCCTACGATTACAGCCTGTATGGCAACCTCACTGGCGAATTGATTGACATCAGCCCTGACACGCTTTCAGATACCAATGCGCAGGGATCGTCGGTCATTACACCCACTGGTCAGCCAAGTGTGTATTACAAGGTCAATATCCGTTTAGCCAAGGAACAAACCAACCCCAAGGCTCAATTGATTGAAGTCAAACCTGGTATGACTGCCAGTATCGATATCCGAACGGGCACCCGCAATCTGCTCAATTATTTGATGAAGCCGGTGATCAAAACCTTGGGGAACTCGCTCAACGAGCGATAGCCCCCCAGTCTTTGCTTAAGCGCGGCCGGTTCCCCGTGGCTTAAAACCAGGTGTGCGTTTGGGGCCTGCATAAGACCTGCCACCCGACGGTTTACCAAATCGCTTGGGTTCTGCGCCACTGGGTGCACGCGGGGCGCGTTGGGTGGGCTCCAAGCCAGGAATCATGTCCACGCGCAGAGGCTGCTGGGTGAAATGCTCGATGTCCAAAATTTTGCGACGGTCACGCCACTCAGCAAACGTCACAGCCAAGCCGTCTCGACCTGCACGTCCCGTGCGTCCAATTCGGTGGGTATAGTCCTCTTGCTTCATTGGCAAGCCGAAATTAAACACATGGCTGATACTGGGCACATCGATACCGCGTGCGGCCACGTCGGTGGCCACCAAAATTTGGACACGACCATCGCGCAGCGCTTGCAAACGGCGATTGCGCAAACCTTGGCTGAGTGCACCATGCAAAGCCACTGCGGAGAAGCCCACTTGTTGTAAGTCTTCGGCCAACGCATCGCATTCAATTTGGGTTGAGGCAAAAACAATGGCTTGATCGATAGTGGTGTCGCGCAACCAATGGTCTAGCATTTTGCGCTTGTGCTGTTGGCTGTCAGCCCAAAAAAGAACTTGTTTGATGTTGGCATGCGCCTCTTGGGGCGAGTCGACTTGCAAGCGCTGTGGGGCGCGCATGATGCGGGCGGCCAACTGCTGAATACGGGGTGCAAACGTGGCACTGAACATCATGGTCTGGCGACGGGTCTGGGTAAGTTTGTGCACCTCGGCCAAGTCTTCGGCAAAACCCAAATCAAGCATGCGGTCTGCCTCATCAACCACCAAAAACTGAACCTTATCGAGGTGCAATTGCTTGGAGCGCTGCAGGTCTAACAAACGACCTGGTGTGGCCACCACCAAGTCGGCGTTATGCAAACGTGCAATTTGCAAGGGGTAAGGCATGCCACCCACCACACAAGCGATACGCAATCCTTTGCAATGACGCACCAAATCGATGGCGTCTTTGGCAACTTGCTGAGCGAGTTCGCGGGTGGGGCAAAGAATCAAAGCCCCTGGGTTGGCGGGTTTGACATGACGTGTGTCTGTGGGGTTTTTACGGCGCTGTTTTTTGGGCGCTTCTTCACCGCGCGCTGCAGCTTGTGCGACCTTGTCGGCCCAGGCCTTGTTTTCGTCTTTTTCTTGTTGCTGTTGTTGTTGCAGCAAGGTGTGCAACACAGGCAACAAAAACGCTGCGGTCTTGCCACTGCCCGTTTGGCTAGAGACCAATAAATCGTTGGCGGGTTTGTCTGCGTTGTCTTGCAAAGCCAAGGGAATAGCGCGGACTTGAACCGGGGTAGGTTGTGTAAAAGACAAGTCGCGAAGTGCCGCCAACAGCTCTGGGGCCAGGCCCATCTCAACAAAACCAGAGCCATCAGCTTTGACGGTTTCTTTGGTTTTTACAGCAGAGGTGGCTTGTTGTAAGTCGTTAGACGCTTCAATAACATCGGCCAAAACATGGGAATTCAATTCAGTCATAGATAAAGCCCAGCCTAGCGGCGGGCGCTCCGTTCAAAGGTTGGAAAAACATCAACCTTCAAACAAGCAAGCCAACAATGAATGTTGGCGTGGTTCAATTCTATGAACCCAAGGTGAGAGGCAGATGTAGCAAATGGGTCACAGACCCAACGAGGCGTATTCTCTCACGGATTAGGGTCTACCCTGAGAAATATTTTTTTAAAGTTTTAAAAAGTGCTCTCTGTAATGAATTAACTCATCGATAGATTCATGAACATCGGCCAAAGCGGTATGGCTTTGGCGTTTTTTAAAAGCCGCATACACCTCGGGTTTCCATCGCTTAGAAAGTTCTTTGAGTGTGCTGACGTCTAAATTGCGGTAATGAAACCAAGCTTCGAACTTGGGCATGTACTTCACCAAAAAACGTCTGTCTTGGCTGATGGTGTTGCCGCACATGGGCGAAATGCCTTTAGAGATAAATGGCTTGATGAAAGCGATAAGTTGCTCTTGCACTTGGTCTTCATCGAAGGTGGAGGCTTTGACTTTGTCGATCAATCCGCTTTTGCCGTGGGTGCCTTTGTTCCAAGCGTCCATGCCATTAAGCAAAGCATCAGATTGGTGGACAACCCACACAGGACTTTCTTTTCGTGGCGTCAAATGTGGGCCGGTCACCACCAAAGCAATTTCTAACAAACGCTCTTTTTCGGGGTCGAGTCCCGACATCTCGCAGTCAAGCCAAATCAGGTTGTCATCCGACTTGGCCAACAAAATACTCTCTGGCGGCTCGGTATTATTTGTAACGTTTAAATTCATAGAGGCATTGTCCCCTAAACTAGTTGCATGACTACCGCTTACACATTCACCTTGGTTTTCACCAGCCTGCTGGTGCTGAACTTGCTCCTCAAATTTTGGCTGTCCCATCGACAAATGCGCCATGTGGCGCAGCATCGTGAAGCAGTGCCCGAAGCGTTTGCAGCCACCATCGACACAGCGGCACACCACAAAGCGGCCGACTACACCATCGCCAAACTGCGCTTAGGTCATTGGGACATGGCGCTGGACACGGCCATGCTGGTGATGTGGACCTTGCTGGGCGGTTTGGGCTTGCTCGACCAGTGGTTGTTAAATCTGCTGGGGCCCAGCATGTGGCAACAAATCAGCTTGGTGGTGAGTTTCATACTCATCAGTGCCGTGGTCAGTTTGCCTTTGTCCTACATACAAACTTTTAAAATTGAACAAGCGTTTGGATTCAACCGAATGACTTTGGGCCTTTGGTTGACAGATATGCTTGAAAGCCAGTTTGCTGGGTGCCGTGTTGGGTCTGCCCCTGCTGTGGTTGGTGCTTTACCTGATGCAATCGGGTGGCGCATGGTGGTGGATGATTGCCTGGGGTGTGCTGGTGGTTTATCAGTTGTTTGTGATGTGGTTAGCGCCCAGCGTCATCATGCCGCTTTTCAATAAGTTTCTACCCTTGGAAGATGCTGCACTCAAAACCCGTGTCATGGCCTTGATGCAGCGCACCGGTTTTCAGGCGAATGGTTTTTTTGTCATGGATGGCAGCCGCCGTTCGGCGCACTCCAATGCTTTTTTCACGGGTTTGGGTAAGCAAAAACGCGTGGTGTTTTTTGACACTCTCCTCAAGCAATTGAATGCCGATGAAATGGAGGCTGTGCTGGCCCATGAATTGGGACATGCCAAACTCAAACACATTCCCAAATCATTGTTCAACAGTTTTCTTTTCACACTGGTGGGCTTAGCGGGACTGGGTTGGCTCAGTTCACAAAGCTGGTTTTATGAAGGCTTAGGCATTCAACCCCACTTAGCCAGCGCCAATGATGCGATTGCTTTGTTGTTGTTCATGATGTTTGTGCCCTTGGTCACCTTTGTGACCACGCCATGGCACTCGGCGCGTTCACGGCAACATGAGTTTGAAGCAGATGCGTTTGCCTGCCAATATGCCAATGGCGCCGATTTGCGCCAAGCACTGCTCAAGCTCTACCAAGACAACGCATCTACGCTGACCCCAGACCCCTTGTACGTGGCTTTTTATCACTCCCATCCACCGGCCGCGCAACGCTTGGCCCGACTCACCGCATGACCAATGGGGGCTTGGTGGTCGCCAGTCACGGCCGCCATGTTTGGGTTGAAGATGCCCAAGGTGAGCGCAGAATTTGCCACCCCAGAGGCAAAAAAAACCAAGCTGTTGTGGGCGACCATGTGCAATGGACGGCCAGTGAAGACGGCGGCAGCATCGAGTCGGTTGACACGCGAAAAAATCTTTTCTATCGACAAGATGAAATTCGCACCAAATCCTTTGCAGCCAATATCGATCAGGTGTTGGTGTTGGTAGCCGCCGAGCCCGATTTTTCGCAAAGCCAGTTAGCCCGCGCCTTGATTGCTGCGCGCCATGAAGGCATACGCACCTTGATTGGCCTGAACAAGCAAGACCTCACAGAAGCTTTTGATCGGGCTTGGCAAAAGCTGCTTCCCTACCAGCGCTTGGGTTGCAAGGTTTTGCCCTTGAGTCTGAAAAATGATGCGTTTGATTTGACCGATTTGCGTAGCGAGCTTGATCAGCGCGTCACCTTGGTACTCGGTCCTTCGGGTGCGGGAAAAAGTACGCTTATCAATCGATTGGTGCCTAACGCCAATGCCGCGACCAACATCATCTCGCAAGCCTTGCAGTCGGGCAAACACACCACCACATCCACCACGTGGTATTGGATGGATGCGACTAAAAAAACCGCGCTGATGGACTCGCCTGGGTTTCAGGCTTTCGGCTTACACCATATTGCTGCGAGCAGTTTGGCGTCTTGCATGCCAGATATCGATGCGCATGCCGATCATTGCAAGTTCCACAACTGCAGCCATGTGCATGAACCCGATTGCGGTGTGCGGGATGCTTTGGCGCTGAAAGACATAGACGCCGGGCGCTACAAAATTTATACCGAGCTGTTTGCAGAGTTGTCTGCACCTCAAAGTTACTAAGCCCAAAAGCTTGGCTCAGCCCAACAGCCTCGCCAAGGTCAAGAGCGCGAGCAACAGCATCCACATCACTACGGCACGCCAAACCAAGCCCACCATGCTGCGTAAATGCGATAACTCAGGCTCGCGGCCAGCGGTTGTCTCCACCGCTTGAGGGCTCAGCAGTTGCTCTTCATCTGCTTGGCCCAAGCTCTTGCCGCCCAAGCGCACATTGATGGCACCTGAGGTAGCCGCCAACACCACCCCATCATTGGAGTCGGGGAAATGCAGTGCGTCATTGCGCCAAGCTTGCACCGCATCTTCAAAATTGCCGACCACCGCAAAACTCAATGCGGTGAATCGAGCGGGAAGCCAATCGGTCTTGCGCCAAGCCTTGGCCGCACATGTCTCTAAGGCGGGGCTGTTGTGACCCAGCGAAGATGCGGCGAGATCATCTTTTGCCCCCCAAGAACGGGACAAAAATTCACTCAATCGGTAAATCACCGCGCCCACGGGACCCAAACCCAGACCGGCCAAAACAACAAACCAAACTACCACACCAAACACATGGCGGTGCGCAGCAATGGCTGAATACTCGATGACATGGCGAATGATTTCTGCGCGCGAGAGGTTTTCACCTTTGGCACCCGACCATTGCGAAAGCAAGCTGTTGGCCAAGACCTCATCACCTACCGACAAGGCTTGGCGAATAGAGGTGAAGTGGTGGCTGAAATGGCGAAACCCCAAGGTGGCATACAAAACTGCCACACTCCACAACATGGCAAAAATCCAACCCAAATACCACGCCAACAGCAAATGAACCGCCACCACCAACACACAAGGCACGCCTATGGCCACTGCCCAAGCCGTCCAAGCATGGCGCGAATCCCCCGTATCGAGTGAGTTGCGAACCTTGTCACACCAAGTTTGGCAAGCCCGCTCCAAACCTTCGCCAAAACTCAAAGGGCGTGCTTGCTCAAGCAAGAAAGCAAATAAAAGTGCAAAAAAACTCATAACCACATGATAGTCAAGCCGCAGTGCTTAAGCCCTAGCTAATGAGGGTCTGTGCTTAAAAAACAGTAAAGATTACGCAAAATGCCTGCGGTGACACCCCAGATAAAGCGTTTTTGCTCGCCATCTTGGTAGGGCATGGAAAACCATTCGCGCCTTTGCCCAGACCAAAACACCGCATGACGGCAATGGTTGCCAGGGTCCATCACATGGGCCAGAGGCACTTCAAACACCTGAGCTACCTCGTGGGGGTTGGCGCTCAAACGCATGGCGGGGTCCAGCAGTGCCACCACAGGTGTGACCTTGAAACCTGTACCCGTGACATAGATGGGCAACTCCCCCAAGACTTCTGCATGCGCGGGGTCAAGTCCCACCTCTTCGTGAGATTCGCGCAAGGCAGCCGCCACCGCGTCTGCATCTTCCGGGTCTTGTCTTCCTCCAGGCAAGGCAATTTGACCGGAATGTGTCGACAAATGCGCGGTCCTGAGGGTTAACAAAATGGTGGGGATGGGTCGCATCACCACACCAATCAACACCGATGCGGCCACCGGTGGCTTGGAAGTTAAAGGCGGTTCCCGCGAGACCTCGGGTTGCCATACAGGTGGGTTGGCAAAATGTTGGCGCAAACCCGTGGGGTACAGACGGTGAGCAGCAACCTTTGGCAAATGCCCGTCTCGGCCCAAGACTTCTGAAGTCTCCGCTGAGAAATTGGGAATTTGGGAAAAAGTGAACAATGTTGGATGAGGGTAGGTCAGAAAAAAACCGCCGCAGCGTTGACTGGGGCGGTTTGATGGAAAGACTTGAGACCAGGTCTTACTTGGCTGCTGCCGCTGGTGTGGCTTTGGCTGTGAGTTTTTCTTTGATACGGGCAGATTTTCCGCTGCGGTCGCGCAAATAGTACAACTTGGCGCGGCGAACATCGCCACGGCGTTTGACTTCAACGGCAGCAATCAAAGGGCTGTAAGTTTGGAAGGTACGCTCTACGCCTTCGCCGCTGGACATTTTGCGAACGATGAAGTTGGAGTTGATGCCGCGGTTGCGTTTGGCAATCACCACGCCTTCGAAGGCCTGTACACGCTTGCGAGTTCCCTCAACCACGTTGACACTGACCACCACGGTGTCGCCAGGGGCGAAGACCGGGATTTTTTTACCCATGCGGGCAATTTCTTCTTGTTCCAGAGTTTGGATGAGATTCATGCTGTCCTCACAATGATCATGGATGCGCTACACAAAAGGCCTATGGTGTTTGAAACACGAGGCGGCCACCCAGAGGATCGAGAGCCCACCATTATAGCTGGCTAACTAGGGCTTGACGGATTTTGCCAACAGTTGCTCGTCTGCTGGGGTCAAAAGTCCAGATTGGCGGGCTTTTTCAAGCAAATCGGGGCGAGCTTGGGCTGTCAGCGACAGGCTTTGCTGTCGACGCCAAGTGGCAATCTGGGCATGGTGACCCGACAGCAAGGCCGCCGGCACAGCGAGGTCTTGCCAAACCTCGGGGCGGGTGTAATGCGGGCAGTCCAACAAGCCGCTCAATGCGGGGGTGAAGCTGTCTTGCAAATGGCTTTGTTCATCATGCAACACACCCGGTTGCAGTCTTGCCAACGCGTCCAGCCAAGCCATGGCAGCGATCTCACCACCCGAGAGCACAAAATCGCCCAAGCTGATTTGCTGGTCCACACAGTTGTCAATAAAGCGCTGATCAATTCCCTCGTAGCGCCCACACAGCAGCACCACGCCCGGCGTTTGCCCGCTGCTCTGGACCAAGCTTTGGGTCAACACCTGACCCACCGGTGAGAAATACACCAGCGGCGCTTGGGCTCTGTCTAAGCCGCTTTCGGCGCGAACGGCTTGCAAGCAAGCGGCCAAGGGTTCGGCCAGCATGACCATGCCTGGGCCGCCGCCAAAGGATCGGTCGTCAACGCGTTTGTAATTGCCCACGGCATACTCGCGTGGGTTCCAAGTCTTAACCTGTAATTGACCGCTCTCAAAAGCACGACGTGTCACTCCCGCTTGCAAAAAAGCGGGAAACAATTCGGGAAACAAAGTGATGATGTCTACGCGCATGGCTAGAGTATGCGGTGAGTGCAGGCCTCAGTAATCGGCTTGCCAGTCCACCAAGATCAGGCGGGCTTGGGTATCGACCTGATCGATATAGGCGGCGACAAAAGGAATCATGCGCTCGACAGGTTTACCCTCTGCGTCAGTTACCGCGTCGCGCAATACCAAAACCGTTTGCGGGCCGTTGACAGCAACTCGGTGACCTCACCAAGGTCTACGCCTTCACGGTTGCGTACCTGCAAACCAATGAGGTCGACCCAATAGTATTCGTCGCTGGCGGGGGTGGGGAAACTCGAGCGCGGCACAAATATACGCGCACCTTTGAGACTTTGAGCGATGT
>JGI25911J50253_10000580_pt1 | contig 12312 bp, 10 predicted proteins | sample LauGreSBDMM110SD_3_FD_50253 | JGI IMG/M metagenome (IMG submission 50253) | reverse complement strand
TCGCACAGCTTGTGCGTCAGGTCGTCCTCGCGGCGCTGACCGTTCTCCTCAATGATGCTCGGGCGCACCGACGGCGGCGGCACCGGCAGCACGGACCACAGCATATACTCGGGGCGATTCACCGTCGGGTTGAAGCCGAGCGCGATGCAGTCAGTATCCGTAATGCGCTTGAAGATCCGCAGGACGTCCTCGGCCATCAGCTCGCGACGCAGCGTCGTGCCCGCGGCATCCACGACGCCCCCGAGTCCCTCGCCCAGACCCTCCGCGCCGCCGGCACCTCCCGCCACCGCACCCGGACCCGTAAGCTTCCACTCCGCCACGATCTTCATCGCGCTGTCCTTGATGTAGCGCGACGGCTGCTTTGCGCCACAGCCCGCGCCACCATCAAATCCGCACCGCTTCCCCTTGCTCACCGCGCCGCCGCACAGCTTCTGGATCGCATCCCATCGCTTCTGCTCCTTCTTGATCGCCATAATCTTCACCATCTCATCGCGATAGTTGTCCCCCGTGTCCGTCGGCGACACCATCAGGCGCGAGCACCGGTAGCACACGCAGCCAAGCACCTTTCGCACCGTGTCAAAAAACAGGGGGTGGTACACGGAACGCGCAAGGTTGATATGACCGAAGTGTCCAGGACAGAACGTATTCTTCTGCTCGCACGTCGCGCAGATCTTCCCGTGTTCCAGCACGCCCATTCGCGGATCAAACAGCCCACCGATCACCGGCTCATTCCCCGTGTACGTCTCCGTCTTCGTCACTTCCACGACCGAACGCCGAACGATCTCATCCGCGCCCAGAATGTTGAACTGAATGCCGTTCACATTCTCAATCTCCTGATCGTACGAAAGTTCCTTATAGATGGACATCGTCGCTCCGCTTCGCCGCTACCGCGAGCCACAAACGGCGCGGCGATGCTTACGATCGGTCCGCCGGCCGTCCTATATATGGCTAACCTTTTATGGGTTAAATCCTTATATACTGACGGCGCCGCAGTGCGCCGAATCCAATCACCCTCCGAACACCATCTCGCGGCGCTTCACGGCTCTCAATTTTTAAAGCACGTCAATTTTTGGCAACGACCCCGCCGCCTCATATAAAGCTATCGGTCACTTTCTTCTGGAAATGACGCCACCGCCGGCCCCGCGCAACCGACGTCGGCGACGTCGGCGCAGAGCCTCGCGGTCCCGTTCGCGTTCGCCGCGGTCGGAATCGTCCAAGGCGCAGTCGTCTCAATCGTCCTCGCGCAGTCGCTCCGACACGAGCGAAGATGACCCCAGCTACCACCCGTCGGATCGCGAAAGTGCCACGGGTCCCAGACCGAGACTGCGCATCTTTTTCCGCACGGCACCCGACGGCGGTCACGAAGGTCTAATGGGAGCGCTTGGAGCGATCCATAGCCTATTTGGACAGCTTCCCCCTCCCCCACAAGACTCAGACGACGGCTCGGATGCCCCGACCCCCGAGCCGCCGGTACGATCCCGTGCTCCTTCGCCGCCCCCTCTGATGTTACTTCCAGGATTCGCCGGTGCACGATTGCTGTTTTCCGGTCAGCCACCGCCCCCGCCGCAGCGCCAGCTCCCACACACACAACACGCCGCGGACACCGCGAATGCAGCCGGTGAGCCTCCGCGCGCCACTCGCGCCGCCACCGCGCGCACACGCGCACGCTCGGAATTCGCGCCCTATATCGCCAAACTCAACAAGGAAGAAAAGGTGTTTTTCGCAAATCTGGACGACGACGCCAAACGTGCCATCGTTTCCAAAGAAACAGCGCTCATATCCTCACAACCCGCCACCGCCTTGACGCCTCTCCGATTCAAAATCCTAGAATCCTCCGCCGAGCCCGCAATCAAGCATACACTTCTCACGAAACTCAAACAATTTCAAGGGATGTATCCTGGAATGGGTGAGTATCACAAACTATGCAATTGGCTCAACGCCGCCACGCGCGTCCCTTTCGGAAAATATCACCCTCTTCCTGTGCGCGCGGATGGCCCATCCCCTTCGCCCGTCTCCGAAATCGCCCGTTATCTCGGCGGCGTGCGCGATACACTGGATCGCACCGTATTCGGCCACACCGAAGCCAAGGACCAGATTCTGCGCCTACTCGCCCAATGGATCAGCAACCCCTCCGCGCGCGGGACCGCCATCGGCATTCAGGGCCCGAAAGGCGTCGGAAAGACCAGCCTTATCAAAAACGGCCTTTGCGAAGCACTCGGTCTGCCCTTCGGATTCGTCGCGCTTGGTGGGGCCAGTGACGGGTCTTTCCTAGAAGGTCACGGGTTCACTTACGAAGGCTCCACGCACGGCAAAATCGCGGAGGTACTCATTACCGCCGGCGTAATGAACCCGGTGCTTTTCTTTGACGAATTGGACAAAGTTTCACAGACACATCGTGGGGAGGAAATCATTGGCATTTTGACCCATCTTACGGACGCGAGCCAAAACGAGCGATTCACCGACCGCTACTTTACCGAACTGCCTCTGGATATCAGTAAATCTATCATCGTGTTTGCCTATAACGACGTGTCCCTCATAAATCCGATTCTTCGCGATCGTATGGTGACGATTCACGTGACGGGTTATAGCGTCGCCGAAAAAGTTAACATCGCTCGGGATTATCTTCTTCCAGAGATACTTGTACAGTATAATCTTCTCCCGGCCGACATTAACATTTCTACGCAAATCCTTGAACATTTGATCCAGCGCATTGAAAAAGAAGAGGGTGTCCGTAACCTCCGGCGCGCGTTGGACGCCATTATCGGTTGGATCAATATGTATCAGTATTTGCCGGGAGACGCGCCGACCCCGGTCCTCACCTTTCCTCTCACGATCACCGAAAAACACGTCGCCGAGTACCTCAGCAAATCGTCCGCCCACCTCGGGCCCGGTGCGATCAGCGCAGAACTCGCGCGCACAATGTACACTTAGCTAATCCAGCGCCGCGCTCTGTTCCGCCTCGGTCAGCTTCGTCTCGCCACCGTAAGCATAAGCAAAACGTTCGGCGATGAGAATCTCCGAGAAGGTTGCACCGGCACCACCGGAGCCGGCGCCACCGACCTCCCACCCAGGCGCCGATGTCGCCGCCGGCAGCGCACGAACCTTTACCAGCAGACGCCCATACTTATCCCAATCCCCACATTCCAGCGCCACGATCGGCTGGTACTTTTCGCACAGCGCGACGATTTCTTTTTTAACCAAGGGTGTCTCCAATGCGACCCCCGGAATCCCGCACAGCTGAATGAGCCGGTTGCGCGCCTGAATCGCCTTTGCGCGGTTATCGGGCAACTTGCTTTTCATCTCCGGCGTGTCAATGCCTTCCATCCGGACAGACAGCTTGAAGACTTCGCTTCCCGAAATCGGCAGCGCAACCGTCATCGTATCTCCATCGTAGACGGCCAGGACCATCGCCGGAACCACGCGTCCTGAGAGCGTCCAAACGGGCGCCCGAAGGCCCCGGTGCCGGACGAGTTCAATAAGAACGGGATCCATCGTTGTGTAATGACAGGCACATAAGCTTTATACCGAGCCGCTGCGGTGCCTACGCGGATTTAAAATATTCTAAAAAGTAAACGATGTCTCAATCCATTGTTTATCAAACCCCTGGCTCGGTGAATACTAAATCTTACTACATAAGCATTGATTCTCGCGACCGCAACCGTGCCGTATGGCCGTCGTCTTCCCAATACGAGGTTAAACTGGATGCTCCTCCGAATTACACGGGCGCGCAGATACCCCGAAGTTTCAGGAACATCATAAGCGTAGAGCTCGTTAATTCCATTTTTCCGAATAAAAATAATGTACTAAACGAGATGTATTTGTTCTTGAATATACCAGAAATAGACGGCGTATTAGAAACAACCGATAGCGGTCGCCGCTACTTTGCTAAGATCATTCCCGGTTCTATCGTCGGCGAGTACATCCATAGCTATCAGGACCCCATTGAGCACGCGATTAAGATTTTTCCATTCCGCGGCGCGCGCCTAGACAAACTCACCATAGAATTCCGGAACAGTCGCGGTGAGCTGTTTTCCTTCGGCGCGGACACATCCGTGGGTTCGGCAAATAACCCGCTGCTTCAAACGAGCCTAACTTTTAAGATCACCGTAGAGGAAAGCAATCGCGCCTAATTATAGAGAACTATCTCTCTCCGCGCAGCCAGCGCTCAAAGCAGCAATGAATGGGTATCCTGCGCGGATCTTACACAACACATCCAACGTCGCCGCCGACAATTCACTCCCGGTAAATATCGCTCACTTTGCGCAAACTCACACAGACGCGTTCGGTCGCCTGCGCGTGTCCAATGCGTTTACGCTCTTTGATAGCTTTCATAGATTTCAAGACAACGGTAAAATTGGAGAATACACCGCAGGTACAGCGAACAGTATGCACGATGCACTTAGCGGTAGTATCCGAATGGGCGTCGGTTCTAATGTAGGCGACGTGATTTACCGCGAGAGCACGCGCGTGTTCGCTTATCAACCAGGCAAAAGTCTTATTATTTTACAGACGTTTTGTATGAATCCTGGGAAAGTAGGCTTACGCCAACGCCAGGGTTATTTTGACGCAGCAAATGGCACGTACATTCAGTTAAATGCAAACCAACTTAGCTTTGTACGTCGGTCTTCCGTTTCGGGCACAGTTAAAGAGACCATCGTCAATCAAAATGACTGGAACATAGACAAAATGGACGGCAGCGGTCCAAGCCATTTTGTAATTGACATTACGAGGACCCAGCTATTATTTATTGATATTGAATGGCTCGGGGCGGGTTGCGTACGAATGGGCTTCGTACTTGAAGGTAAATTTTGTTTATGTCATATGTTTCACCACGCCAATCAGCCATCCACGCCCGAGTCTGACACAACGCTGCCCTATATGACAACCGCGTGTCTGCCAGTCCGCGCAGAACTGGAAAATATCGCGGCGACCGGTTCTCCAAGCTATTATCGCTTGATTTGCGCAAGCGTTATGTCCGAAGGAGGCTATGATCTGCGTGGTCGCAGCCGTTCCATTGGTACAGAATTTATAGATGTGCCTAAAAATCTACCCATAAAAAATACGTTCTATCAAATCGTCTCTATTCGGCTAAAATCCACGCGACTCGGCGCCATCGTCATTCCGACCCAATTCCATTTAATTGGAACTGTCGCAAGTGACTATAAGTGGCGCATCATAGTGGATGCCACAATTAGCGGAGGAGGTGCTTGGATTAGCGCAGGAACGGACAGTTGCGTTGAATATAAACTAGATGGAACCGATCCGGTCACGACTGGGTCGGTGCTAAAATCTGGCTTTTTCACTGCAACCATTAATTCCAGTCCTGTGGTTGTATTAGATAGTAGTAAATTCCATTTCCAACTAGAACGTAATTCATTTACTGGAAATGCATTTACATTTACAATCGCCGTTGCTTCAAAAGCCCCCAATGACAAAGTCTTAGGATCTTTGGATTGGGAGGAGATCACATAAACGCAGTGCTATATTTGGTTCCGCCTGTTGTTTATTTTTATCGCGCCTTTCTAAGCTAGATTCAGAAGGTACAGCGTCTTCGCCATCTCCGCCAGCATTTCTTCCAGGATGTTTTGGAGCTCAGGGGCTTTCGCGAACGTCTTCGCCGACATCGCGGCGATGCGCGCGTGCTCCGCGGCCACGTACTTCTCCGGCTTGGCCGCGGCGTCGCCCTCCACGATGCCGAGCGCCACCGAGAGTTTCGTCACCGGTTGTTTTTTCATCCGGCCCATCCAGGCCTCAATGAACATATCGGACTTTTCCGAAAGCGCACCGTGCAGATCGTCCAGCGCCTTGTGCTTGGAGTAGCTCAGCGTAGACCAGTGGTACATCTTGATTTGGGCAAGTAGGCTTAGGAAGTAACCGAAGATCTCGGCGTCGTCCATTACGAAGTGTAGGGGGAGTGCTCTATTATAAGTTACATACAAAACGCGGTGCGATGCGATGCGATACATTTTGGTGTATACTATATTGTTTCCTACTCATATTGTAAAGATACGCCATCGTGAATGGAGCGTTCCGCGAGTTCCAGCAAAGACTCGCCTATCAGTTCCAGGTCACGTTCTCGTTCATCGCCATCGTCGGCGTCGTCGGATCTAACCGTCATCCAATCCTCAGATGTTATTAAACAATTCGTTGTATGGTATAAAACGTTACCACCCACCGAACAGAAAAAACGATTAAAAAATATTATTAAAATATACGGACGAGATAAACTACTAAATATACTTAATCAACTAGAATCCGTCATTGCTCGCGGATATGATAATACTTCTATTGAAACGGTTAGACAATTGAGACGTGATGTAGAATTATACATAGCTAGCCCTGGCCCTAGCCCAATGAACGAACGCGCGTCTTCGCCTTCATCTGTACAAATGGATTCTTCACCAAAAGAGGCACATTCTGTTACCTCCCCTCAAAAGAATAAACGCGCCAAATCTCACTCCGAATCCGTAGAGGGCTCTAACAACTTTCAAATCGCGCCCGTCGCACAGCAGCCGAGTTTTAATGTAGGCCCGCCCCCTGAACATTTATTACCGAGGGCTGCACGCCCCGAAGCGCCCCCCGCTCCCCCGGCACCTGCGCCCCCCCTTAGACCGAGTGATTTATTGAAATGCAATAAAGACAAACAAGACACCTATGAAAATATCCACTGCATTATTACAGAATTGCTTACTAAAAATTACATTGAAAACTACACCATTTCCGAAACGCCCGTTGTTTCAAAAGTAACCAGAAGACAACCGAAGAAACCATTGGCCGCAATGTCTAGGGAAAAGTTTATTGAGGATTTCAACAAACTTTATAAACAAAAATATGGAAGCCGTCAAAATTTTTGGGATCTTGAAAAAGTACACAGCGTATTAAACACATTTTCCTCTCTACGAGATGCTCGTTTTCCAAACTGGAAAACGGAGTTTCCAAAGTACGCCGAGATAGATCAACAACGCATTCTTCAATATGAAGAAGGTAAATTATACACGGGTATCGCATATTATCTGGGACAGCCACTCGCAATTCATAAAGAATTAGACAATAATAAATCCGAACCCATTGACGCCGATGACGTCCCGATATTTGTTGTCGTTTATGATTCAGGAGAATTAGAGGATGCCTCGTTCTCTGAGTTTACTCTTAAAACAGATTACAAGGTGCAAAATGGCGGCACACGCTCCAAGTATAATTTAATAAAAAATCAATCTCCAAAGGCCAACATCTTTCACAATATCGTAAACGCTCTTAAAACGGATTTTATTAACAATACTTTTGTAGAAAATATGCGGGCTCCCATTGAGAGAACGCAAGCCAACCACAAAACGATATTGCCCTATTTATTTCCGATGGAAGCGCATTTAAATTACATAAATAATTTGAATAAACAGTACACCGGAATTGCTCCAATCGGCGAGGGCAATACAACGGTAATGAATCTAAAATACAAGACCAATTTGCAATGGACTTTTAATATGAATATTTCTATTAAAGATTTTTACTATCTAAATAAAAAATATGACAATGCAAGTGAATTTATAAATGTGAATGGCCAGTATACAATAGCAGATTATGAAAAGCCTAAATCTATTACTTTACAGCCTTCCGATAAAACGTTGGACTATAATCTTCCAATTAATAATATATCGTTAAATCGGTTTTTTAGCGACTATTTATTCAATCCACAGTGTTCTCTTCTCCCATTTAAAAACACACAGGAGCGCCATTTAATTTCAAATATTAATAAGCGGTTTTTGTCTCTTGGCGAAGATAGTCCGTTTCTAAATATTCAAAATATTCATACGCTTCCATTCAAGCCGTTAGAACAGAATAAAACGCCACAGTGTATATGCTATCTATGCGGAAAAGCGATTCCAAACACTCGCGAAAATGCGATAGATGGCTCCATTGATCACATCATCCCTGTAATGTCCGCATTCGTTCTTGGCATATTAAATACGCCTTTTAACTACGCGCCCACCCATCGCTCCTGTAATACAAGTAAACTAAATAGCGTTCCGGAAATGGCTCCTTACGACCGCTCAGACGCCTATAAAGAACTATTATCGCAATCTATTAAAACCCAGATAGAACAGTTTAGGATACAGCTTCCCTTATCGCTGTTTGAGGTTCAGCATAACACTGCCGAAATATCGGGAGGATTCCCGATTCGGACGAAAGGTCGTAGACAGCGAACTTTCCGCCACGAGCCTTATCCGTCCGTCATTGCCCCCGGCACTCCCGAACCGACCGTCCCGCGGTTCGTCCGCAATCTTACCGTTATGCAGCACCGCCTGGATATCGCAAAGGAGTGCGCAAGCTATTTTCAAGCGGCCATCAAAGCGCAATCCGAAAAACTAGACACGCTTCCCGGCGTATTAACATTTTTCATTCTTCGGGAAATCGGCGATTTTTTCAATGCAATCGTATTCATAAAAGGGCCCGGGGATGCCACCAAATCCCCACATAAAATGAGGGGTGGTAATTTGAGCGCAAGTGCCACGACCTTTTTACGGGGATTTACAAATACTTACAAAGACTCGGATGAAGAGCTATGGATCGCACCCAACCGCATTAATTTCATCAATTTCAGATACGAGGCCGTGTACGAATTTTCACACATTTTATATGAAAATCTGTATCCAGTGACGTCATATCCGGACCGGTCCTACTTAAAGTTTATTACGGACCGCATTGATTCCATTTTAAAAATAATATTAAGCTGGCACAGAATGGTTGAAAGTACGATGATACAACCTCCGCCTCCTTCGCGCTCATTATAAATTACATACAAATAGAAAAGACCTCACGCGTAACGCGATGCGGCAATCCAAGTGGCTTTCAGCGTTCACATCGGTAAAGCGTCGGGTTTCACCTGCTATTATTATCGCCATCGCCGTTGCCATCGCCGTTGCCATCGCCGTCGTACTTCTCGGAATGTACATTTATCGTCGCGCATTTTCTGCTCCGTCGCGCATTGAAACCTACTATCAAAAAGAACTCATCCAATTCCTGACGGCCAACGACATCGCCGTCTTACTCACGACCGACGCGGACAATTACGTCAAGCGACTTTCTGAAACAGACCTCGTAGCGCGCGGCGTGAAAACGACGGCCGAGTACACCGAGGCCATCAAAGACCTCGGCGTCACGCTGGATCCGATGCAAAAGCGCATCACCGAGCGCGCCATCCTGGATGTCCAAAAGTGGCTCAACGCGCCCGCGCGCAGCGCAAAAACGGTTCACGGCGTTTCTTTCGCCAAACTCAGCGTCATCCCGTGGAAAATCGCCGTCACGGCCGCGAAGCCGGCACGCACCGTTGCCTATGAGGGCAACCTGCCGCACACGCGCGGCGACGTCGTATTCATCCCGGCATCTTATATCGCCTCCGATGCCGATTCGCGCCTGGCCTCCACGCTTCTTCACGAAAAGGTGCACGTGTACCAGAAAATGTATCCCGGCGACGTGGCGGACGCCTTGGCCGCCGAAGGCTACAAGCGCGAAAACGCGCGCTCAAAGGTCCCGCGTATCCGGGCAAATCCCGATCTGGACGATTACGTCTACACCGATTCTTCGGGCACTCAAATGCTCGCGACCTACGCCTCCGACGCGCCCACCGGCATTACCGATGTCGTCCAGACGAACTCGGCGGCGTTTGAGCACCCCTACGAAAAGATGGCCTACGCCATCGCCGCGATGTATAAGTAGCCTGACCTGGGGGGCGCTGAGAACAGTTGTTCACAAGGGAATTTTTCCGGCAAACGCCGCCGTCGCCCCAGATCGCACATCGCCGACTCACCTTCCAACTAAAAAGGTTGCACTTGTTTCGCGAGCAAAACGCGATTTTCCGCGGCGGACCCCTCCCGTGGCGAGAGGCTCCTCCCCCTCCTCCGTTTTTCCAAAATTTATTTATTTTTATCCATATTTTTATAAAGAGTTAGAAAAAAGAGTAAGGACAGTGAGTAAGAAACACCAGTAAAGTACCAGTATTTTCTCCTAATTTTATTGCACTCAGCGCCTAAAAAGATTGCACCCGCCTCCTAAAATTATTATACTCGGCAAAACCGTTTGCACTTTTTTCTGGATGTTTTTGAGTCACTTTCAAGCATTGGAGCGCGAGTTCCAACTCACGGAGCGACTAAAAAGGTTGCACTTCGGCGAGTCAACGGGTTTAGTACCCGGCGCGCCCACCATCTAATTTCGTTTGCATCAGTATTGCACCCGACCACTCCAACCAGTCCCTCAGATTGAAGGTTCCCAGTGTTTCTGGCGAATGCGACTCGCCGTGGACCACGGCATATATGTTGTTATCAACGAAATTACGCTTCATAATGCTTAGAAATTCATCGGTGGTGTGATGTGCGCTTTTCTTGGCACCAATTCCGTCGTACAAAACAAATAGCATTTTACTGCAAATTAAATACCCCCCATCTTTAAGCCCACCAAAATTGAGTTCCAACTCACCTCCCAACTAAAAAGGTTACACTCCGGCGACTTCGCGGCGAGTCGGCAGCGAGTTCCAACTCACCTCCCAACTAAAAAGGTTGCACTCCGGCGACTCCGCGGCGAGTCGGCCGCGAGTTCCAACTCACCTCCCAACTAAAAAGGTTGCACTCCGGCGACTCCGCGGCGAGTCGGCGATGTGCTCGTAAAGAGTTTCAGCATCTGAAAGGCGCCAAAAAATCCCAGAAAAAAGTGCAAGCGGTTTTGCCAAGTATAATAAAATTAGGCGCTGGGTGCAACATTTTTAGGCGCTGAGTGCAATAAAATTAGGAGAAAACACTGGCACTTTACTGGTGTTTCTTACTCACGAGTCTTACTCTTTTTTCTAACTCATTTTAAAAATATGGATAAAAATAAATAAAATTTACAAAAACGGAGGAGGAAAACTTTCCCGCCCTAGGGGAGCGGTCCGGCAGAAAAATTCGCGTTTTGCCTGCGAAAAGAGTGCAATAGGTTTAGTTGCTCCGGCGAGTCGGCGATGTGCTCGCGGCAAATCTCAGCCACTGAAAGGCCGCGTTTATTCGCGCCCATACAAAATCGCACCCGACGATAGATATGTACGCCACGGACGAGGCCGATGTGCGCGCTGTGCTGGCGCAGGCGCCGGCAAATGCCACCCGCGAGGATGTCCGCATCGCCCTGACCGAAGCCGCCGGGGACATCGTGGGCGCCATTGCGATTCTTTGGCGCGTGCCGCCTCCCCCTCCGCCCCCGCCGCGCTCGGCCGAGCAGAAAGCGTGGGACACCATCCGCGCCCATAGCGACGAAATGACGCGCTCGCGCGGCCACGGCGCCCCCGCACGCAGCGCCTCCGCGCCCCCAGCGACGCCACTCATCTCCGACATCATCGAAGAATGAGCGGCGCCCTATTTAAAGCTAACAGCGCCCGATTCTTATAATAATCGCCTTCTCCACCCCCTCGCGTTGCTCATCAAAATGTCGCTCCTGGAAATCAAAACCGTGCAGGCATCCACCTTCAAGCAGGTCATAGATGCCCTCAAAGAGATATTGATGGATGTGAACCTGGAATTTGACGAGACCGGTATGAAGATCATCGCCCTGGACAACACCCACGTCGTCCTCGTCCACCTCAAACTGGAAGCAGACCGCTTTGAGACCTACCGTTGCGAGCGTAAGCTCTACGTTGGCATTAATATGCTGAAACTGCATATGCTGATTAAGACCGTTGGCAACAGCGATATGCTGACGCTTTTCATTGACGGCGACGACCCCAACCACCTCGGCATTCGCATTGAGAACCCCGAGAAGAACCTGCGCACGACCTATAAACTCGCGATGCTTGACATCAACGTCGTCAACATCAACATTCCACCGGCGGATTTTGAGACCGTGATTACGATGCCGTCCGCTGATTTTCAAAAAATTATTAGGGATATGCACAACCTCGCCGATTCCATTGAGATCAGCCAAGTAGAGTCGCAGATCAACTTCTCCTGTGCCGGCGACTTCTGCACGCAGCAGACGATCATCGGTGCCGATAAAAACCAAACCATCCAGATTAATAAGTCGTCGCAGAAGGACCACGCCATCGTCCAAGGCGTCTATAACCTGAAATACCTCTCGCTGTTCACGCGATGCACCAGCCTGTCCAGCATCGTTGAGATTATGCTTAAAAACTCGTTTCCCCTCGTACTCCAATACAGCGTGGCAAACCTCGGCAGCATTCGGCTGGCGCTGGCCGAGAACGAGTCGTCTTAGAAGGCGGCCTTTGGCTCCGCCGCCGCCGCCGCGAGCGCCGGCTCCTTGTCCACGTGCGGCTTGTACAGCAGCGAGCTGTAAGAA
>JGI25911J50253_10000574_pt1 | contig 12333 bp, 9 predicted proteins | sample LauGreSBDMM110SD_3_FD_50253 | JGI IMG/M metagenome (IMG submission 50253) | reverse complement strand
AGATTCGAATTACTGATTTGTTCGAAGAAGTTTCTGAAGAACACGCCAAGCGTGAAGCCGAACTCGGTGTGCCAGTTGGCGGATCTAACAGTTCGCATGCTGGGCGATCGGCGAGTGCACAAGCCGCGTTACCGCCAGTTACCTGTGCTGTTGTCGCAATCGCCAGCGGCGACGGTCTTGCCGAACTTTTTGGTCAGATGGGTGTGCACGGTGTTGTGACCGGTGGGCAAACAATGAACCCATCGACTCAAGAGTTGCTAGATGCTGTTGAGCATATGAACGCGACTCAGGTTGTAATTTTGCCGAACAACAAAAANATTATTCCNGTGGCTAACAAAATTGATGAGTTGACGAAAAAAGACGTGCGNGTTGTGCCGACCTGCTCGATGCCTGAGGCTCTTGCNGCGCTCGTCGCNTACGACCCAGAAGCTTCNGCAGAACACAACGGGTCGCANATGTCGCGAGCTGCGAGTTCGGTTGCAACTGGCGAAGTGACACAAGCGATTCGCGACACGAACAGCGANGCGGGCCCAATTAAGGCAGGCGACTTCATTGGCCTTGTGCGCGGTGACGGAGTAGTGGCAGTTGCCAAGACGCTTGAAAATGTTTGCCGTGACTTGTTGGCGAAATTGATCACGCCGGAGCGCGAATTGCTGACGATCATCACGGGAGATGGCGCAAGTGCGAACATGACGGATGAACTTGTGGCGCATGTCGGGCAGGCGCATCCGCATATTTCGTGCGAAGTGCATTTCGGCGGACAGCCGCTGTATCCATATTTATTTGGTGTTGAATAAGTCGAGACCCGCATGACGGGCCAAATTACGTTGCGCGATCTCGCGGCGATCGACGTTGAAGTTCTTAAAGGCGTAGGCGAAAAGCGCAAAGCGGCCCTGGCTGACTACGGCATCAACAACGTGCTCGAGTTGCTGACGAACTATCCGCGCAAGTGGGTTGATCGCACGAATGAAGCCCGAGTTAGCGATCTGGTTGCGGGACAAGAAGCGTTGGTGATTGTCGAAGTTCGCAAGGTTTCTAAATTTACGACCAAGAACCGCAAGACGATTGTAAATGTGCAAGTCGGCGACGACTCGGGACGCTTGGCGGCAGTTTTCTTCAATCANCCGTGGCGTGAAAAGCAGTTGAAAGTTGGGTCACAAGTTGCGATGTTTGGCAAGCCCGACTTGTTTCGCGGAGTGTTGCAGATGAGCAACCCGCTAGTTGATTTGATCGGCGACAGAACCGGTCGAATCGTGCCGATCTATCCGCAAAGNGAAAAGGCACAAGTCTCAACTTGGGAGCTCGCGACGTGGGTTGAAAATGCTCTTGAGCGATGTCGTGAGCGCGGCATTTCAGACCCTGTCTCGGCCGAATTGTTGTCGCGTTACGAACTTGTAGATCGCACGGCAGCGTTATGGTCGATTCACTTTCCTGAAACGATGGTGGCCAAGCAAGACGCGCGTCGTCGTTTGGCATTTGACGAATTGTTGCGCGTGCAAGTTGTATTGGTTGGTCGCAAGCGTGCATTTGAACTCGACAACACCGGCATTCGCCACAAAGTCGGGGGAAAGTTGCAACAACGTTTCATTAGTGCGTTGCCTTTTGCGATAACTTCNGCCCAACAGCGAGTGATAAATGAAATCGATCANGACTTGGCCGCGCCGCACCCGATGCATCGCTTGCTGCAAGGCGACGTCGGAAGTGGCAAGACAGTTGTTGCNGTGTCGGCAATGTTGGCAGCCGTGCAAGGNGGCCATCAGGGAGCCTTGATGGCGCCAACTGAAGTGNTGGCNGAACAACATTTTGCNGGCGTACGAAATCTTCTCGAAGGATTACTCGTGCCCGACGAGAANAATCTNTTTGGTGATCGTCAGTTGCGAGTTGAGNTGTTGACGAGTCGCGTNACTAGTGAGCGTCGCCGCGAGTTGTTGCGTGATCTGGCCAACGGGGGNGTCGATATTTTGATCGGCACGCATGCGCTAATTCAAGACGGCGTCAAGTTCTCTTCATTGGGNGTGGCAGTGATTGACGAGCAACATCGCTTTGGCGTCGAACAGCGCGCCGCGCTGCGCAATAAAGGCACAGATACAACCAGCATGACGGCGACTTCGCCAGACGTATTAATAATGACTGCAACTCCGATTCCGCGAACGGCGGCGATGACGGTTTATGGCGATTTAGATGTCAGCGTGCTGGACGAGATGCCGCCTGGTCGCACGCCGATAAAGACATTTTGGGTTGCAGGTAAAAAGTCTGAATCCGAAATGTGGGAAGAGATTCGACAAACAGTTAGTCATGGCCAGCAGGCATTTGTTGTTTGCCCGTTGATTGAAGAGAGCGACAAACTGCAAGTCGCATCAGCAGAAGACACTTTTAAAACTCTGTCAAAGACCGAATTAAAAGGTTTGAAGTTGGGTTTGTTGCACGGGCGGCTGCCATCTAACGAAAAAGATGAAGTGATGACGAAGTTTCGTAATCGCAAACTTGATGTGCTGGTCGCAACGACCGTGATTGAAGTCGGTGTTGACGTGCCAAACGCGACGTGCATGGTGGTGCTTGACGCCGATCGTTTCGGTATCGCCCAGTTGCATCAGCTTCGTGGCCGTGTCGGTCGAGGAGCGATCGCATCGCGATGTTGGCTCGTTACAAGCGATGCCGAAATTTCGTCGCCACGTGTAGATGCACTTGTCGAATCAACAGACGGGTTTTATTTGGCAGAGGTTGATCTTGAACTGCGTGGCGAGGGAACGATAATGAATACAGCACAAAAAGGTCGCAGTGATTTGAAACTTGCGTCACTGCGTCGAGATCGTGACCTCATCGAGTTGGCGCGGGCAGCCGCAACCGAAATAATCGGCAACGACCCAACTTTGAAAAGCCACAACGAGATTCGCGACGAGATTGATTTGCTCTTAACCCCAGACGAAGAAGAGTTTTTGTTTAAAAACTAAAAGTTTTTATTCGCCCTCAGGGGCAAGCACGAGATCCCAGCGGTCGAGGCAGTCGCTGCACCGGTAGGCAACAACTTCGCCGACTTGCCATTGTCCGTCTTCGGGGGGATGTGTCAGCAGGTGGGCTTGGCCTCCGCAGTCAACACAGATAATTGATTCGGTTGGTGCTTCGGCACGACCAGAGCCGAACTCACTTGATTGATCTGAGTTGTCGGCCACGAGACAAGTCAACCACTTGTTCAACTAACTATTGGTGACTGAAATCGGTGCTCGTCAAAAAGTGCTCGTGGCAATAGCGTGAATGCATGCGAATTGTGGCGGGCGAACTGCGGGGGCGAAAAATTGTTGCACCTCTTGGTGATACGACGAGGCCAACAACCGATATGGCACGTGAAGCGATCTTCAATGCGTTGACCAGCATGGATGCGATAGTTGGTGCAAAAATTTTAGACCTGTTTGCCGGCACTGGCGCACTCGGAATCGAAGCGTTGTCGCGTGGCGCCGAGCACTGCACTTTTATTGAACGCGACCGAGATGCACTGGCGAGTCTGCAAGAAAATATCAAGACGCTGAATTTGACCGATCGTTCGACAGTCGTTCGTGCAGATGCGATCTCGGGTCTTGCGCGGTACACGAAAATTGATCTCGTTTTGGCTGATCCTCCATATGATTTTGTTAAATGGCAACAGTTGCTCGACCAGCTTTCGGCGCCACTCGTAGTTGCCGAGAGCGGCCGTGAAATCACGGGCATTTCTGGCTGGGAGTCAACGCGCGCCAAACGCTATGGGCGCACCCATGTGACGTATTTAAGGCGAGTACCGTAGGGGATGCGATGAAAGTCATGTTTCCAGGAAGTTTTGACCCAATTCACCTTGGGCACGTCGACATTATTAATCAGGCTGCCAATTTGTTTGGTGAAGTCATCGTTGCCGTGATGCACAATCCAGAAAAACCNGTGGGTATGTTTTCGGTGACTGCGCGAGTAGAGATGGCAAAAGCCGCGACCAGTCATATTAAAGGTGTGTCAGTGAANGCCGCATCGGGTCTGGCTATNGATGCAGCCAAGAAGTTTGGCGCNAACTTCATCGTNAAGAGCGTGCGTAATGCTGCTGACTTTGATGTTGAACTGCAGATGGCTGATACGAACCGCGCAGTNGGCGGGATTGAAACAGTTTTGTTGATCGCACGACCNGAGCTTTCGTTTATCAGCAGTCGTTATGTGCGTGACATTGCTCAAAATGGTGGCGACGTCAGCAAACTTGTGCCAGCAGTTGTTCAAGATGCAATTACTAAAGTTAAAAAGTAGGAGGATCCATGCCAAACGATGATTTTGAGGATTACGACAAGGTCGTAGATTCTTTCGACGGCGAGACAGTGCCAGTTGAACTTGGTGACTCAGAGGCTTTTATCACTGAGGCAATCGGAGCAATCTCAAGTGCGCCGAACGCACCGCTTTCAAGTGCGCCCAAGATTAATCGTGAAGAAGTGTTGGGGATCTTGCAGGATGCGATCGACAGTTTGCCAGTTGAAATTCGTGAAGCGCGATGGATGATCAAAGAGCGAGCAGATTTTCTCGCCAAGACGCAACGTGAAGCCGACGAAATTTTGGAGGCTGCTCGAGTGCAAGCCGAACGAATGGTTCAACGCACAGAAGTTGTGCGGGCGTCAGAAGCACGAGCACGTCAAGTTATTGAAGCCGCCAACGAAGATTCGCGTCGATTGAAGAGTGAAACAGAAGACTTTTTAGACCGTCGTCTGGGCAGTTTTGAAATTCTGCTTGACCGCCTGACAAAAACTGTTGCCGAAGGTCGGGCTCGACTTTCNATCGTGGCGCAACAACCGGCGCATGAAGTTTCTCTTGATGACACAGCCTCTGGGTTGTTTGATCAAGACGAAGAGTATTAAATCAGTCTCTAGTTGTCTTTGATTTACGAGAAAGCGAGTTGGTGATGGCGTCGCCATTATTGGTTAATGTCGCCGAATTGCTGCGTCGAGCAGGAAGTATTCGCGAGATTGACCGACAAATTGACGTTGCAGAATTTGTCTTTGACGACGCCCGCATCGTTGAAGGATCAAAAGTTGATGTTGCTCTCACGCTTGAAGCGCTGACCGATGGCATTGTCGTGCACGGAAAACTTCAGGCCGATTGGAAGTTCGAATGTCGGCGATGTCTGCGTCCGCTGACTGGTCACACAGAAGTAGAAGTTCAAGAGTTGTATCAAGCCGTGATCAGCGACCCCGATGCTTATCCAATTACTGGTGAGCAACTAGATCTGCTCGAAATGGCTCGCGAAAATGTTTTGCTTGCTGTGCCGTTGGCGCCTCTTTGCCGAGCTGACTGTCCGGGGTTGTGTCCGCAGTGTGGCGCTGATCTTCAGTCGGCATCTTGCTCTTGTTCGCGCCAGGTTCGCGATGAGCGCTGGGCAGCGTTGGATGCGCTCAAGACCGACGAAAACCAATGAGGCACTGAGTAAAACGCAGTTATTATCCGCTAGCCTTGCAGTTCGTTCTTTTAATACATTTCAAAAATACCGAAAGCCGAGTTCGCGATGGCAGTTCCAAAGAAAAAGAAATCTAAATCCAAGGGTCGCATGCGTCAGGCTGCGAACTGGAAGTTGAAGTCGCCATCGGCAAGTTCATGCCCACGATGCGGCGTTGCCAAGCGTCCACACACAGTTTGCTCTGGTTGTGGTTGGTACAAGGGTCGTGTCGCAGTCAACGTCGACGCGAGTTAATTTCGAGATTTCGCGTCGTTTGTCGTAACGATGCTGCCAATTGCTGTTGATGCCCTCGGGGGCGATAAGGCTCCTGGCGAAATAATTGCCGGAGCGCGCGAAGCCGTCGCCGAAGGTATTGATGTTGTTCTAGTCGGGCCAAGCGACCTGCAAAATCGTGAGGGCTTCGAGTTAATCGTCGCGAGCGAATTCATTGAAATGCATGAAGACGCCGCGAGTTCGGTGCGCAATAAAAAAGATTCGACACTTGTTCGCGCGGCTGAAGCAGTTCGCGACGGCAAGGCGAGTGCGATGATTTCTGCCGGCAACACTGGCGCGACCATGGCTTCGGCATTGTTGCGAATGGGACGAATAACCGGTGTAAAACGCCCGGCGATCGCCACGCCAATTCCTGCACCTGGCACGACGCCGACCGTGTTGCTTGATGCTGGTGCTAATGCCGAAGTTGAACCAGAGTGGCTTGTTCAATTCGGATTGATGGGCAGTGTTTATGCAACAGCGCGATTCGGTGTGAAGAATCCGCGCGTGGGCTTGCTTTCGATTGGCGAAGAGCCAGGCAAGGGCGACACTCTTCGCAAACAGGCATATGAGCTTTTTACGAATGCAAAAAATCTCAACTTCATTGGCAATGTCGAAGGTCGTGACATCATGACCGACAAAGTTGATGTTGTTGTCACCGACGGATTTACGGGCAATGTCGCATTAAAAACCCTTGAGGGCACCATGCGTGGCGTTGTGAAAGCGCTATTCGCCGCAATCAGCGCTCCCGAATACAAAGAGCACGCTGATGGTCTGATGCCGGCGTTGCTGAGTTTGTATTCAACTTTTGACCCAGACACGTATGGCGGCGCGATTTTGCTCGGCGTTGACGGTGTGTGCATTATTTCGCACGGCTCTTCTGGGTCGCGTGCGATGTTGAACGGCATCAAAGTTGCAAAAGAAATGGTCGAAGTCGACATGGTCGGCAAAATTCGTCAAGCATTGCAAGAGCAATGACGAAATCACTGGAAGCGTTAGCAAAAAAGATCGGCTATCAGTTTTCAAATCTCGCTTTGCTTGAGACGGCGATGCGCCATAGTTCTTGGACTGCCGAAAATGAAGGCTTCGAATCAAACGAGCGACTCGAATTTTTGGGCGACGCGCTGATTGGCTTTGTGATCGGTGATGTGATGTATCGCCGTTATCCAGATTTTGATGAGGGCAAGTTGACAGACTTGCGCAAGATTGTTGTCAACGCAACGGCACTTTCGCAAGTGGCCACAAAATTGAATCTCGGCGACCATGTTTTGCTTGGCCGCGGTGAGCAAGCCAGTGGTGGGCGAGAAAAGACTTCGATCTTGGCAAATGCGCTTGAAGCAGTTTTTGGTGCTGTTTACCTTGATTCAGATCCGCAGCGTGCTTATAACTTTGTTGCAGGTTTATTGACTGAATCAATCGACGAAGCCCAAGCGGCGTTGAAGCAACTTGATGCCAAGTCACAACTGCAAGAACTTGCCGCCCGACTTGAGCGACCAATGCCTGACTATCGAGTCACAGACACCGGACCTGATCACGCCAAAATGTTTTTTGCTGAAGTTTTTCTTGGTGACGAATTGTTGGGTTCTGGCTCGGGGCGCTCAAAGAAAGTGGCCGAAGAGCAAGCAGCGCAACAAGCCTGTGCAGCGTTGCAGGTTGATTAGTTCTTAGCGAGCAAAACGCGAATGCCAGAACTTCCTGAGGTTGAGACGGTCAGGCGAGGTCTGCAACAAAATGTTGTTGGGCGAACTGTCAAGCGAGTTGAAGTTGGTCGCGAACGAACAGTGCGACGCACCAGCCGCGAAGCACTGATTGACGGTCTGACAGGTGTCAAAATACTTTCGGCAAATCGTCGCGGAAAATACTTGCTTTGCGATTTGGATTCAGGGCAAAAGTTGATGATGCACCTGAGAATGAGCGGAAGGTTGATAATCGCCAAACCGGGCTCACAGCGCCCACCGCACACGCACGTCGTGTTGCACCTAACTAGTGCGGCGAACAGCAACGTTGAGAGTGAATTGTGGTTTGTTGATCCGCGGACTTTTGGGGAAGTCGTCGTATTTGATCCCGATCTATTGAAAACACAAATGCCAGATTTGGCAAATCTTGGTGTTGACCCTTTGAACGACGAGTTCACCCCAGAAACTTTGCGCGAATTGTTCAAGAATCGTCGGGGAAATTTAAAAGCACTGCTGCTCAATCAGCATTTTGTCGCCGGTATCGGCAATATTTATGCCGACGAGATTTTGCATTTGGCGAAACTGCGACCCGATCGGCTGCCCGGTCGACTTACGAATGTGACTCTGATTCGGCTGCATGGTGCGATCATCGAAGTATTGAATAAAGCCGTGAACGCGGGTGGCAGCACGCTGAAAGACACGCAATACGTGGATTTAGACGGCCAAACAGGCAGTTTTCAGGACGAACACCGCGTTTACGGCCGAGGTGGGCTGGCGTGTCTGAGCTGTGGAAAAGGTCGAATTTTGATGACGGTCGTTGCGGGTCGCACGACTTGTTATTGCTCGGCCTGTCAGCACTGAATTTCAAGCGTGTAGTTGCGAGATGAACTAATCTCGGCGACGGAGTGTTTCTCAAATCTTTGACCCTTAAAGGCTTTAAGTCCTTCGCCGATACGACGGTGATGGAGCTAGAGCCTGGCGTGACCGTGGTGGTCGGCCCTAACGGCTCGGGTAAGTCCAACGTTGTCGACGCAATCGCGTGGGTTCTTGGTGCCCAAGCGCCTTCGTCGGTGCGCAGTCAAAAAATGGATGACGTAATTTTCAACGGCACTTCTAAGCGCCCGGCTTTGGGTCGTGCCGAAGTGGTGCTGACGATCGACAACTCGGCGGGTTTGTTGCCGATTGAATTTTCAGAAGTAAGTGTGAGTCGAACTTTGTTTCGCAGTGGCGAAAGCGAATATGCAATCAATGGCATTCAGTGTCGACTCTTAGACGTGCAAGATTTGCTTTCAGATGCTGGTGTTGGTCGTCAGCAACACGTAATTGTTAGTCAAGGACAAATCGACGCGGTGTTGAACGCGCGACCAGAAGATCGTCGTTCAATCATCGAAGAAGCGTCAGGTGTACTCAAACATCGCAAGCGAAAAGAAAAAGCCGAACGTCGTCTTGAAGGCACCGAAGCAAATTTGTTGCGAGCCCAAGATTTGTTGCGCGAGGTTCGTCGACAACTGCGTCCGCTTGAAAGACAAGCAGATGCTGCGCGACGACATGGAGCGATCGCCTCAGAGTTGCGACAGTTGCAGCTTTATATCTCAGGTCGAGAAATTTCGGCGTTGCGCACACGTCTTGAAACTTCGGCAGTGAGCAAAGTTGAAGGTGAGTCAACCGAAAAAACGTTGCGCGCAAAACTTGCAAGTCTTGATACTGCAGTAATGGCCGACGAAGCAGAACTCACAGCACGTGGCGAGTCTGGCACCAGCGACGATTTGGTGCGTGTCGAACAACTTCTGGGTCGGGCTCGCGGTCAGATTGCAGTTTTGGCAGAGCGTCGACGTTCTGTCGAGCGCGATCGTGGCCAGTTGATGGATGCTGGTGTTGTTGCGTCGCTTGAGGCTGATGCTTCAACGGCGCGCGAAGAACTTGAGCGCGTCACAGTTGCATTAAGCCAACTCGCGGCACAAGAAATCGAACTTGCACGTGATGAAGCAGCACTTGTGGCTGATCGTGCGAACGATGCTCAATCGGCAGCACAGGCCGTGCGCGATGCTGANTCTGCTTTTGATGCGGCGAGTGCCGCTTATGCAAATGCTGTNGCTGNGGCGGCAGGCGATAGTGCNCGAGTTGAAACGTTGCGCGCATCTGTGGCGGCGAATGCTTCGAGTCTCAGTCAACTTGCTACTGCAACCGGAGCTCTGGGTGCACTAAGTGAGTTGATAGANGTNGATGCAGAGTGGCAATCAGCAGTGCATGCAGGTTTGTCAGATGCGTTGAACGCAATGGTGATGACAGACGCAGCGTCGGCACGCGAAACGTTGTCGAAGTTGCGTTCATCGGATGCGATGGGTGCTGTCGTCTCGCTAGGTGATTGGACNTCAAAGATTGCGCCAGTTGCTGTTCAAGGCGCGTCTTCACTGCGATCGTTTGTGCGGGCCAAGGCAGGCGCAAACGCAAGTGCGGTGAACTCGCTATTAGATGCGTTGTTGGCGCGTGTCGTGTTCGTCGATTTGTTTGATCGAGGCATTGACATCGTGCTTGAGCGGCCTGACGTTGTTGTCGTAACCAGCAAGGGCGATCGACTGGCAACCACATCGTTGCGAGTCGGACCGAATGCAGTGACATCGGCAGCCCTCGAGCGAGCCGAAGCACGAGTTACGTCAAGTGCGACAGCGCTTGTTGAAGCCGAGACGCTGCTTAACTTGCGTCGAGTTGAAGTTGTCAGTGTGCGCGAGCGACTTGCCGGCGTGCGTTCATCACAAGCCGATATCGACGACCGCTCAGCATCGGTTGTGTCGCGTCGCCGAGAATTTGATGCCAAGTCAGTTGGTCTGCGCGAACGCAAAGGCTTCTTAGATGCTCGACTTGACGAACTTGAGTCACGTTTAGAAGCTGACCAAGGTGCACGAAGTGCAGCGTCAGAGCAACGCAGTCGCGTTGAAGCCGTTTTGGGTGCAGTCGTGCGGTTGTCGAGCATCGTCGAAGGCCATGTGCGATCGCTAGAGACTCGTCAAATTGAGTTGCAAGACTTGCGTCGACGTCAAAGCAGCGAAGTTCGTGATATCTCTCATCGTCTTGACGATGCGCGTCGCGAGCGTAGTGCAACAGAAAAGCAACTTGAAGAAACTCGTGAGCGAAACCGCCGTGTAGAGCTCGAAGAATCAGAAGTAAAAGTGCGACTTGAAGGCGCCGTCGAAACTTTGCGTCGCGATCTTGAAGTTGAGCCGCAACGGGCGATTGATACGCAGTTGCCAGAGTTGCCAGAGGGTACGAACCCGCTGGCTCGCCAGCGCGAACTCGAGCGCGAACTTCGTTTGATGGGGCCGATTAATCCACTTGCGCTTGAAGAATTTACCGAGTTGCAGTTGCGAAACACGTTCTTAGAAGAGCAACTCGAAGACGTGAAGAACTCGCGTCGCGAATTGATGAAGGTAATCAAACAAGTTGACCAAGAGATTCAGAGCAATTTTGCCGCCGCATATGCCGATGTGCGCGACAACTTCACGAAACTGTTTGCGATGTTGTTTCCGGGTGGCACAGGTCGTTTGACGCTGACGAATCCAGACGACTTGCTGAACACCGGCATCGAAGTTGAGGCCAAGCCACCAGGCAAGAACGTGAAAAAACTTTCACTTCTTTCGGGTGGTGAGCGTTCGTTGACGGCTTTGGCTTATCTGTTCGCAGTTTTCCGAAGTCGCCCTTCACCGTTTTATGTAATGGACGAAGTTGAAGCCGCACTCGACGACGTGAACTTGCATCGCTTCTTGGCACTCGTGCACGAGTTTCGTCAAGAAGCACAACTACTAATAGTCAGTCACCAAAAGCGCACGATGGAAGCAGGCGATTCGTTGCTCGGTGTGACGATGCAGCCAGGTGGATCTTCGCGTGTCGTGGTGGAGCGCGTTACCGCACAGTCCGCATAAACTAATTTATGCTCGCGCTTAACGTGTTTGCGCAACAAATAGCCGCCGATACGGCCCCCAAAGTTTTGTTGGCGCTCGCTGTGCTTGCACTCGTTTTTGGAATTGGGGTCGTCTTTGTTGGCCGGCGAAGTGTAAAGAAACCTAGTTCTGCCCAAACACTCACCAAGCAGGCAACCGAGTCTCCAGTTGCGGTTGCCAGCGCGCGCGATCGCCTAAGCAAAGTTCGAAGTTCGTTTGCCGGAGCAATCACGACTGCTTTGACGCGGTCGGCGATCACTCAAGAAACTTGGGATGAATTAGAAGAAGCACTGTTGCGCGCCGATGTGGGTGTGGCTACGACGAGCCGAGTTTTAGCGCCGTTGCGTGAACTTGTAAAGTCAAAGCAAATTGTCGAGCCAAGTGACTTGTCGGCAGCACTTAGAAATGAAATGACTCGTCAATTATCAACAAGCTCGCGACAACTGAACTTTGATACGACGCTAAACGCACCAAACATTTGGCTTGTGGTTGGCGTGAATGGAGCCGGCAAGACAACGACAATCGGCAAACTCTCGGCGCAGCAACATGCGTTGGGTCGCACAGTGCTGATGGCGGCAGGCGATACGTTTCGTGCGGCGGCTGGCGATCAACTTGACACTTGGGCGCAAAGATCTGGTGCCGAAATTGTGCGCGGGGCAGCGGGTGGCGATCCGAGTTCGGTGATTTTTGACGGGGTGGCACGTGCGTCGGCGAAGAAAATTGATCTTGTGCTTGCTGATACTGCTGGCAGATTGCAGAACAACACCAACCTGATGGAAGAACTAACAAAAGTTCGTCGTGTGGCCGACAAAGGTGCGGGCAAAGTGACAGAGGTATTGCTCGTGATCGATGCAACAACCGGCCAAAACGGTTTAACCCAGGCGAAACAGTTTGCGCAAGCCACACAAGTAACGGGAGTTGTGTTGACCAAACTTGACGGTTCTGCCAAAGGTGGCATCGTGTTTGCAATTGAAACCGAGTTGGCGATACCAGTCAAACTCGTTGGGTTAGGCGAGAC
>JGI25911J50253_10000566_pt1 | contig 12389 bp, 12 predicted proteins | sample LauGreSBDMM110SD_3_FD_50253 | JGI IMG/M metagenome (IMG submission 50253) | reverse complement strand
GTAGTTGTTCATGTAATGTCGATCAACCCAGACGTGCCCGCAGATATTCCTGCGCTCATCGCCTCATCTGCTGCATTGGCTATCTCTGGTATTCCATTTAACGGTCCAATGGGCGCTGCACGCGTTGGTTATCGTGATGGCCAATACTTGTTGAATCCAAATCGCTCAGAGCAAACCACTAGCGAACTAGATTTGATCGTAGCCGGTACGCAAGCTGCTGTACTGATGGTTGAATCGGAAGCGCAGCAATTATCGGAGTCGGTAATGTTAGGTGCGGTTGTGTATGGTCATGAGCAAGCTCAGATCGCAATCAATGCAATTCAGGAGCTAGTCCGCGAGGCTGGTAAGCCTGAATGGGATTGGAAGCCAGCAGCTAAGAATGAACCATTGATTGCTAAATTGCAAAGCATCGCTGAAGGCCCATTGCGTGAGGCATATCAAATTCGTCAGAAGCAAGCACGTTCGACCAAGATTAAAGAAGTCGTTGCCAATACGATGTCCCAATTAGCTGCCGATGGTGAGGTTGATGAAGTTGAAGTTGGCAATCTTTTATTTGAGATCGAGGCAAAGATCGTTCGTAGCCAGATTTTGAATGGTGAGCCACGGATTGACGGACGTGATACGCGTACTGTTCGTCCTATTGAGATTCGTAATGGCGTATTACCTCGCACCCACGGTTCTGCGCTCTTTACCCGTGGTGAGACCCAAGCACTGGTTGTGGCTACTTTGGGTACAGCCCGTGATGAACAAATTATTGATGCCTTAGAGGGCGAGTATCGCGATCGCTTCATGTTCCACTACAACATGCCTCCTTTTGCAACCGGTGAGACTGGTCGTGTTGGTACACCGAAGCGTCGTGAGATTGGTCATGGTCGTTTAGCTAAGCGTGCTTTGATTCCGGTGTTACCGAGCTTAGAAGATTTTGCTTACAGTATTCGTTTGGTTTCAGAGATTACTGAGTCCAATGGTTCGTCTTCCATGGCATCGGTATGCGGTGGTTGCTTAGCATTGATGGACGCAGGCGTACCTGTAAAAGCACACGTTGCTGGCGTAGCTATGGGCCTGATTTTGGACGGCAATCGTTTTGCAGTCTTGACCGATATTCTTGGTGATGAAGATCATTTAGGCGATATGGACTTTAAGGTTGCAGGAACTGCGAATGGTATTACTGCCTTACAGATGGATATCAAAGTACAGGGCATTACCAAAGAAATTATGCAAGTTGCATTAGCGCAAGCTCAAGAGGGACGTTTACACATCCTAAGCAAGATGCAAGAAGCAATGGGTTCTGTCCGCACTGAGTTATCGGAGCATGCACCCCGTATGGTGAGCTTTAAGATTCATCCGGACAAGATCCGTGAGGTAATTGGTAAAGGCGGCGCAACCATTCAGGCGCTCACCAAAGAAACCGGTTGCAGCATTGACATTAAAGATGATGGTACTGTCACCATTGCGTCGACTAGCGCTGAGGGAATGGCTGAAGCAAAATCACGTATTGAAGGTATTACAGCTGAAGCGGAAGTAGGCAAAATTTACGAAGGCCCTGTTGTTAAGCTGCTCGAGTTTGGTGCATTGGTCAATATCCTTCCGGGTAAAGACGGCCTCTTACATATTTCCGAGATCTCGAATGAGCGCGTCAAGGACGTTAAGGATCATTTGCAAGAAGGTCAAATTGTGCGTGTTAAGTTATTAGCTGCTGACGAGCGTGGTCGTTTACGACTTTCCATGAAAGCACTCTTGGCACAAGATGGTGGTGCAGGTAATTCAGAAATGAGTACAAGCACCAACGAAACCGCCTAAACGCTGGAGATTGGTCATGCGCGTGATGGAGATTCGGGAATTCGGTGCGCCGGAGATGTTGGTCAAGGCAGAACGACCCGATCCGGTGTTGCCCGCTTCAGGCTCGGGAGAGATACTCATTCGGGTGAAGGCAGCAGGTATTAATCGACCTGATGTCTTACAACGAAAGGGCCACTATCCGGTTCCAGCAGGCGCATCAGATATTCCAGGATTAGAAGTTGCCGGAGAAATTATTGGTGGAGATCTAGGTCACCCTGATAATGCTTTTGGACTCAAAATAGGTGATCATGTTTGTGCTTTAGTACAAGGCGGTGGATATGCTGATCTTTGTATTGCTCCGATTGCACAATGTTTGCCATATCCAAAAGGGTTTACCGATATCGAGGCGGCATCCCTTCCAGAAACGTTTTTCACTGTTTGGAGCAATGTCTTTCAGCGGGGTCAATTAAGTACTGGAGAAACGTTACTGGTGCAGGGCGGATCAAGCGGTATCGGAGTCACCGCCATCATGCTTGCTAAGGCAATGGGCCATCGTGTTTTTGTAACCGCTGGTAGTGACGAGAAATGTGCTGCTTGTATCAAACTTGGCGCAGATGTGGCGATCAACTATAAAACGCAAGACTTTGTGGAAGAGGTAAAGAAGGCCACGAATGGTAAGGGCGTTGATGTGATTTTGGATATGGTTACTGGTTCCTATTTGCAACGAGAAATTGATTGCCTTGCAGATGACGGTCGTATTGTGGTGATTGCGATTATGGGCGGCTCTAAATCGGAGGTCAATACAGGCCAAATATTGCGCCGTCGTTTGACTGTTACAGGTTCAACACTGAGGCCTCGCCCAGTTGCATTTAAGCGCCAGATTGCTAAAGAGCTTTATGAACATGTATGGCCTCTATTGAATTCAGGCAAATTAAAACCAGTGATTTACAAAACATTTCCCCTAGAACAAGCTGCTGATGCCCATCGCCTGATGGAGTCGAGTGAGCATGTTGGGAAAATTATTCTTACTGTGTAATTGGGATTTACCATGCGCGCACTCACTGTCATTGGTAATTGGAAGATGAATGGCAGTCTTTCTACTAATCAAGCATGGTTGCAATCGGTGAACGAAGGGATGCAATGTGGCATGCCTGCTGGACGACGTTTCGGTGTGTGCATTCCCTTTCCTTATTTACACCAGTGCGCACAGTATTTAGGAAGTAGTCAGCTACTGCTTGGTGCCCAAGATGTGTCGGCTCACGAATCTGGTGCTTATACCGGAGAGGTCAGTGCGGCAATGCTGCAAGAAATGGATGTGCGTTTTGTAATCGTTGGCCACTCAGAGCGACGGATGCAGTTTGGGGAAGCCAATGAAACGATAGCCTTGAAAGCTGAGTCTGCTTTGGATCATGAGATTACGCCTATTATTTGTGTGGGTGAGACCGCGGATGAGCGAAATTCAGGGCGTGCCATTGAGATCGTTCGGCGTCAAGTGGCCAGTCAGGTTGGCACCTTGCAGGATCGTTTAGTTGACTGCTTAATTGCCTACGAACCAATATGGGCTATCGGTACTGGTAAAGTCGCTAGCGCGCAAATGGCACAAGACATGCATCAGGCTATCCGCTTGCAGTTAGCAGAGTTCAATCATGATGTGGCAGCACATATTGGCATTATTTATGGTGGCAGCATTCGGGCAGATATCGCAACAGAATTATTTGCCATGCCAGATATTGATGGCGGGCTTGTGGGTGGCGCATCTTTGGATGCCCAAGAATTTTTATCAATTTGTCGAGCATAGCTTGGTCGATGAGAGCACTAATTTATTAATGGAGAAATCGTATGGAGTGGCTTAAAACNTTATTTGTTGTATTGCAGGTGGTCTCTGCCTTGGCCATTATTGGTTTGGTATTAATCCAGCAGGGTAAGGGAGCGGATATGGGNGCTGCCTTTGGATCCGGATCGTCGGGAAGCGTATTTGGTGCAACGGGCTCGGCTAATTTCTTATCCCGNACNACTGCCGTNTTTGCAGTGATCTTTTTTGTCAGTACCCTTGGTATTACCTGGTTGGGTAGTAAAAAGCCTGTTGAGTCAGGGGTTTTATCAAATTCCACTTTGCCGGTTGTGGCGCCAACTCAGCAAGGCACACAATCCGTTCCAGCCCCCGCAGCGGCGGGNAATACAGAGCCAGCAAAGCCAGTTGTACCAAAGTAATTTCGGGTCATTAAAAAGGGTGCAATGCAGTAGAATTGAAGGCTGTTGTAGGGCTTTTCCAAGATGCCGACGTGGTGAAATTGGTAGACACGCTATCTTGAGGGGGTAGTGGCTTAGGCTGTGCGAGTTCGAGTCTCGCCGTCGGCACCATAGTGGATTAGTTTATTCGGGAATTCTTGTGGTTTTTGTCATAAATCAAGAGTTCAAAGAGTTAAATCGTACATAATTTTTTGTGTTTTGGAATAAAACTGACGCAGGATAGAAGTTGAACCTTTCAAATTACTTCCCAGTGCTGTTGTTCATACTTGTCGGTATCGGCGTGGGATTGGCTCCTATTGTTCTTGGCAAGACTCTCGCTCCCTCCAAACCCGATTCAGAAAAAGTTTCCCCCTACGAGTGCGGCTTTGAGGCCTTCGAAGATGCTCGTATGAAATTCGATGTGCGTTATTACCTCATCGCTATTCTCTTTATCTTGTTTGACCTAGAAACTGCATTTTTATTCCCTTGGGGTGTTGCTTTAAGGGATATTGGCTGGGAAGGTTACCTTGCAATGGTGATCTTTCTTCTGGAATTCATAATTGGTTTTGTGTATATCTGGAAAAAGGGCGCCCTTGATTGGGAGTAAATGTAGATGGCACTTGAAGGCGTTCTAAAACAAGGTTTTGTTACCACCTCTGCGGATCAGTTAATTAACTGGACCCGAACAGGTTCGCTATGGCCTATGACCTTTGGCTTGGCCTGTTGCGCCGTTGAGATGATGCATGCTGGCGCATCCCGCTATGACCTTGATCGTTTTGGTGTGGTGTTTCGTCCATCACCTCGGCAGTCTGATCTCATGATTGTGGCTGGTACTTTGTGCAATAAGATGGCACCGGCTTTACGTAAGGTCTATGACCAGATGCCAGAGCCTCGTTGGGTGCTTTCAATGGGTTCGTGTGCCAATGGTGGTGGTTACTACCATTATTCCTATTCCGTGGTGCGTGGCTGTGATCGTATCGTGCCAGTCGATGTCTATGTTCCTGGTTGCCCACCCACTGCTGAAGCACTGATCTACGGCATTATTCAGTTGCAGGCGAAGATTGGCCGTACCAGTACGATTGCGCGTAAGGGATAAGATGTCCGAGCGCTTAGAACAACTTCATCAGCATTTGGATCGTGTCCTTGGTCAGCGCATAAAGAGCGCTGTGATTGCGCGCAATGAGATCACAATCGTTGTTGACTCTGCAGATTATGCTGAGGTGGCAATACTATTGCGTGATGATCCCAGTCTCTCGTTTGAACAGTTAATTGATCTATGTGGCGTTGATTACAAAGATTATGCAGACGGAGCATGGAGTGGACCCCGCTTTGCAGTGGTTAGTCATTTACTCTCGATTAAATATAATTTGCGCTTGAGACTTAGAGTATTTGCCCCCAACGACGACTATCCTTTACTGGCTTCGATGACGCCCATTTGGAACTCAGCTAATTGGTTTGAGCGTGAGGCGTTTGATTTATTCGGTATCTTATTTGATGGACATGACGATTTACGTCGCATCTTGACCGACTATGGCTTTATTGGCCATCCCTTCCGCAAAGATTTTCCCATCTCAGGTACGGTTGAGATGCGCTATGACCCTGAACTAAAGCGTGTGGTTTATCAACCGGTGTCGATTGAGCCGCGTGAGGTTACGCCACGCGTGATTCGTGAAGAGCAATATGGTGGGTTGAACTAATGGCTGAGATTAAAAACTACACCCTTAATTTTGGTCCACAGCATCCCGCCGCGCATGGCGTCTTGCGCTTGGTACTCGAGCTGGATGGCGAAGTCATTCAACGAGCAGATCCACACATTGGTTTATTGCACCGTGCCACTGAGAAATTAGCTGAGACCAGAACCTGGATTCAAAACGTTCCTTATATGGATCGTTTGGATTATGTCTCCATGATGGTGAACGAGCATGCGTATGTGATGGCGATCGAGAAGTTATTGGATGTTGAAGTACCGATTCGGGCGCAATACATTCGGGTTATGTTTGATGAGCTCACCCGCTTACTCAACCACTTGCTTTGGGTTGGCTGTCACGGGCTTGACGTTGGTGCGATGGCGATATTCTTATACGCCTTCCGTGATCGCGAAGATATCTTTGATATGTATGAAGCGGTATCGGGTGCGCGAATGCATGCTGCTTACTATCGTCCAGGCGGAGTTTATCGGGATCTTCCTGAGCAAATGCCTCAATATGCCAAGTCAGCGATTCGAAGCGAAGGATCAGTTAAGCGTTTAAATGAGAATCGCAGTGGATCTTTATTGGACTTTATCGAGAATTTCAGTAATCGTTTCCCTGCCAATGTCGATGAGTACAACAATCTCTTAACCGATAACCGTATCTGGAAGCAGCGCTTAGTGGGTATTGGTGTTGTGACACCAGAACGTGCTTTACAAATGGGTTTTACAGGACCCATGCTACGCGGCTCAGGCATTGAATGGGACTTACGCAAGAAGCAACCCTACGAAGTCTATGACAAGCTCGATTTTGATATCCCGGTGGGAGTGAATGGCGATAGTTACGATCGTTATTTAGTACGCATGGAAGAGATGCGTCAATCGAATCGCATTATTGCGCAGTGCGTAAAATGGCTACGCGCCAATCCAGGGCCGGTGATGAGTGATAACCATAAAGTGGCTCCCCCTAGCCGGGTTGATATGAAAACGAATATGGAAGAGCTAATCCATCACTTCAAACTCTTTACCGAGGGTATTCATGTGCCGGCTGGCGAGGCCTATGCCGCAGTGGAGCATCCAAAGGGTGAGTTTGGTATTTATTTAATATCTGATGGTGCCAATAAACCCTATCGCTTAAAGATAAGAGCGCCCGGCTTTGCCCATCTCGCGGCGATGGATGAGATGTCGCGTGGTCACATGATTGCCGATGCAGTTACCATCATTGGTACCCAAGACATTGTGTTTGGTGAGATTGATCGATAAATGAATACAAAAAACTCACTCTTCTCTCCTAAAGCGCGTGCCGAGATGGATCGCAATATTGCCAAGTACCCACCCGAGCAAAAGCAATCAGCCGTCATGGCTTGTTTGATTGCCGCCCAAAAGGAGCATGGTTGGGTATCCCCAGCCATCATTGCAGAGGTCGCCGATATCCTTGAGATGCCAACTATTGCGGTTGAAGAGGTGGCTACTTTTTACAATATGTATGAGACCAAGCCGATTGGCCAGTTCAAATTAGTGATTTGTACCAATTTGCCTTGCCAACTTTCACATGGCGAGGAAGCCGCTCAGTATCTCCAGAAAAAATTAGGCATCAGCTTTAATGAGACAACCCCCTGCGGCACATTTACTCTCAAAGAGGGGGAGTGCATGGGTGCATGTGGAGATTCTCCGGTGTTACTCGTTAATAATCATCGCATGTGTAGTTTTATGAGTCACGATAAGATCGATGCTCTCCTAGACGAGCTGAAGTCTCAAGCAAAACAGGGAGTGTCAGCATGAGCAGTTTGCACAGTCGGCATATCAAGCCCTTAATTCTTGCTGGTTTAGATGGTCAGAACTGGCGTCTCAAAGATTACGAAGCGCGCGGTGGCTATCAGCAATTAAAACGGATCCTGGCTGAAAAGATTACCCCTGATGCCGTGATTGCGGAGTTAAAAGCATCATCATTACGAGGTCGTGGAGGCGCAGGCTTCCCAACCGGCTTGAAGTGGAGCTTCATGCCCAAGAACTACCAGGGCGCTAAATATCTGGTTTGCAATAGCGATGAGGGTGAGCCTGGCACTTTTAAAGATCGCGACATCATGCGCTACAACCCACATGCCTTGATTGAGGGCATGATTATTGGTGCCTATGCCATGGGAATCACAGCCGGTTATAACTACATTCATGGTGAGATCTGGGAAGTGTATGAGCGCTTTGAAGAGGCTTTAGACGAAGCGCGTGCAGCGGGCTATCTTGGTCAAACCATTATGGGAAGCGAGTTTAGCTTTCAATTGCATGCAAGCCCAGGCTTTGGCGCCTATATCTGTGGTGAAGAGACCGCCTTGCTAGAGTCGTTGGAGGGTAAAAAGGGTCAGCCCCGCTTTAAGCCACCATTCCCAGCCAACTTTGGTTTATATGGAAAGCCCACAACCATTAACAATACCGAGACCTTTGCGGCTGTCCCATTTGTCTTGGCGATTGGCTCTGATGCTTATCTGAAATTAGGTAAACCCAATAATGGGGCACTAAAATATTTTCTGTCTCTGGGGATGTCACATACCCCGGTAATTACGAGATTCCTCTCGGTACACCGTTTGCCGAGTTATTAAAGCTCGCCGGTGGTGTTCGTAATGGCAAGCAATTAAAGGCGGTTATTCCTGGTGGCTCATCGGCACCCGTATTGCCCGCTAACATCATGATGGATATGACCATGGACTATGACGCGATCTCGAAGGCGGGATCGATGTTGGGTTCGGGCGCAGTGATTGTGATGGATGAGACCCGCTGTATGGTGCGCTCACTATTGCGTCTGTCGTACTTCTATCACGAAGAGTCCTGCGGTCAGTGCACACCCTGCCGTGAGGGGACCGGTTGGCTCTGGCGTATTGTGAACCGCATAGAGCATGGTCAGGGTCGACCTGAGGATTTAGATCTGCTCAAAGATGTGGCAGGCAATATTCAAGGCCGTACCATTTGTGCCTTAGGAGATGCTGCAGCAATGCCAGTGCAAGGAATGCTCAAGCACTACCTGGATGAGTTTGCCTATCATGTTGAGCACAAGCGTTGTTTGGTTTCTTCTTATGCAAAGGCAGCTTAAGCATGAGTACGGTNAACATGATTGAGATACATGTCGATGGTAAAGCCGTTGAGGTACCTCAGGGTTCGATGGTGATGCATGCCACAAACAAATTAGGTACCTATGTACCGCATTTCTGTTATCACAAGAAATTATCAATCGCAGCCAATTGCCGCATGTGCTTAGTTGAAGTGGAGAAGGCCCCCAAAGCATTACCAGCGTGCGCTACCCCAGTGATGCCCGGTATGAAAGTATTTACGCATTCAGCCAAAGCGGTGGAAGCCCAAAAATCAGTGATGGAGTTCTTGCTCATTAACCATCCCTTGGATTGCCCAATTTGCGATCAAGGCGGTGAGTGCCAGTTACAAGATCTGGCAGTGGGTTACGGTAAGTCCAGTTCGCGTTATAAAGAAGAGAAGCGGGTTGTTTTCCACAAGAACGTGGGCCCATTGATTTCGATGGAAGAGATGTCACGCTGTATTCATTGCACGCGCTGTGTGCGCTTCGGTCAAGAGGTGGCCGGTGTGATGGAGTTAGGCATGATTAATCGTGGTGAGCATTCGGAGATCACCACCTTTGTTGGGCAGACCGTTGACTCTGAGCTCTCGGGCAATATGATCGATATTTGTCCCGTGGGCGCCTTAACCAGCAAGCCATTCCGTTATGCAGCGCGCACCTGGGAGTTGGTGCGTAAACGCTCGCTGAGCCCCCATGATTCTTTGGGAAGTAATACGACCGTTCAGACCAAAGCCAACCGGGTGATGCGAGTGGTTGCTCTAGAGAACGAAGATATCAATGAGTGCTGGATTAGCGATCGCGATCGCTTTGCCTATGAGGGCCTCAATAGCACCGATCGTCTCACTACCCCCATGGTGAAGCAAAATGGTCAGTGGCTAGAAACCGATTGGCAATCCGCACTCGATTATGTCGTGCATTCCTTGGGCGATATTCAGAAGCAGCATGGTGCAAACGCTCTAGCAGCCTTAGCCCATCCGATCTCAAGTGTGGAAGAGTTATATCTCTTGCAAAAGGTGATGCGTGGGCTTGGCTCCGGTCACGTGGAGAGCCGTTTACGCCAAGTCGATACACGTGGTGCTGCTCAGCTTGCTTGGTTAGGAATGCCGATTGCAGAGATCAATCATCTCAAACGTGTTTTGGTGATTGGTAGTCATTTGCGCAAAGATCAGCCCTTGCTAGCTGCCCGCATTCGCACAGCGACTAAGCGTGGCTTAGAGGTTTATCGATTAGACGCTGGTGGCAATGATTGGTTAATGCCAGTCGCGGCTCATCTTCATAGCGCTCCTGCTGAGTGGGTGAAGCAGTTAACTGAAATTGCAACTGCGATTGCCAAAGCAAAATCACTGACCTTGCCAGCAGGCGCACAATCTAGCTCGGTATCAGCGCCAGCGCAACGCATCGCTGATCAATTATTGGCAGGTGCTAATTCAGAGAACCCAGAGAAACAGGCTATTTTATTAGGCGCGCTCGCAATAGCCCATCCGAATGCATCAGATTTGCATATCTTGGCTGAGTTCATTGCACACCATACAGGCGCTTGCTTAGGATTCTTGGGCGAGGGTGGCAATGCAGTTGGCGCACAAGTAGTTGGCGCTACGCAAGGTAATGACGGAAGTGTCGAGAGCCTTTTGCAAAGCAATGCACGCGCTTATGTGCTGATGAACCTTGAGCCTCTGATGGATTTACCTAATCCACAGCAAACCCGTGCAGCACTGACAAAGGCGGATACGGTAATTGCTCTCAGTGCATTTACGAGCCCTGATTTATTAGAGTTAGCCGATGTTATCTTGCCCATCACTCCATATACCGAGACCGTGGGCACTTATATAAATATGGCAGCTCAGGTACAGACCATGCAACCTGCTGTTCGTCCCTTGGCTGACGCAAGACCTGCTTGGAAAGTATTGCGAGCAATGGGTAGTCTGTTGAACTTAGATGGATTCTTATACAACGTACCCGAGGAGGTTCTTGCAGATGCTTTAGCAAAACCCCTTGAGCATTCCTTAAGTAATTCGTTTACAGCAAACGTGCAGATTCTGAACAAGAACGTCCTATCGGGGTCGATTCAGCGTCTAGCCGATCAAGCCATTTATGCAAGCGATGTAATCGTACGTCGTGCACCATCTTTGCAACTCACGCGAGACGCCATGATGGCGAATCAAATTGGCATGGGTGAGGATTTGTTTGAGCAGTTAGGTTTAAAGGAAGGTGACTTGGTTACAGTGAGTCAAGAAGGAAAGACCCTTGAGGCGCCTGTTACCCTGCAACCTGGATTAGCAAGTGGCATAGTGCGCATCGCGGTTGGAACTTGGATGAGCACTCAGCTCGGTTCTATGTTCGGAGAAATNACTATTGCTAAAGTGGCGGTCACCGCTTAAAGATTCTCATGACAGATCTTTTGAACACCATCACAACTCAAGGCGCAGAGCTCTTTGGTCCCACATGGCCATTGGTGTGGACCTTGGTTAAGATCGTGGTGATTGTTCTGCCGATGTTTGCTGCGGTTGCATATCTCACTCTCTGGGAGCGCAAGTTAATCGGCTGGATGCATATTCGCTTAGGCCCTAATCGTGTTGGCCCCCTAGGCTTATTGCAACCAATCGCCGATGCCTTAAAGCTCTTAATGAAGGAGATTATTTCTCCGGCGCGTGCGAGTCATACCTTGTACATCATTGCACCATTGATGGTGCTTACCCCAGCATTAGCTGCTTGGGCGGTAATGCCATTTCAGGCGGAGCTTGTGCTAGCCGATGTGAATGCTGGTTTGCTCTACATCATGGCCATTACCTCGGTCGGTGTTTATGGCGTGATCTTAGCGGGCTGGGCATCTAACTCGAAGTATCCATTCCTCGGTGCGATGCGTGCCTCAGCGCAGATGATCTCCTATGAGATTGCAATGGGTTTTGCTCTAGTGTCCGTATTGATGGTTGCAGGTTCGCTTAATTTAAGCAATATCGTTCGTTCCCAAGAGGTCGGCTACTTCGCTAGCATGGGACTCAATTTCCTTTCATGGAACTGGTTACCACTATTGCCCATGTTTGTGATTTATTTCATATCAGGCGTTGCTGAAACCAATCGTCATCCCTTTGACGTGGTGGAAGGGGAGTCCGAGATTGTTGCAGGCCATATGGTGGAGTACTCGGGTATGGCATTTGCGCTTTTCTTCTTGGCCGAATACGCCAATATGATTTTGATTGCTGCCTTAGCAGCAACGATGTTCTTGGGCGGTTGGTTACCCATCCTTGATCTACCGGTCTTACGCGATATCCCAGGCTTCTTCTGGCTATTTGCCAAAACCTTTTTCTTGCTCTCTTGTTTTATTTGGTTGCGTGCCACCTTGCCACGTTACCGCTATGACCAAATTATGCGTTTAGGCTGGAAAGTCTTTATCCCCTTGACAGTATTTTGGGTTCTTTTGGTTGGGGCTTGGATTTTGTCCCCATGGAATATCTGGAGCTAAGCGATGATGTTTAAACGAATCTCCCAGTTCTTAGATAGCTTGATGCTAAAAGACGTACTGACTGGCATGTCGATTACCGGCCGTTACTTATTTAAGCGGAAGATCACCGTCCAATACCCTGAAGAAAAGACTCCTTTGTCTCCTCGTTTTCGTGG
>JGI25911J50253_10000561_pt1 | contig 12414 bp, 9 predicted proteins | sample LauGreSBDMM110SD_3_FD_50253 | JGI IMG/M metagenome (IMG submission 50253) | reverse complement strand
GCCGGCACAACTACAATGGAGGCAACGCATGGCAATCGAAACCATCTTCAGCAAAATTATCCGCCGCGAAGTGCCGGCGCAGATTGTGTACGAGGACGAACTGGTAACCGCTTTCCGTGACATTCACCCGCAGGCGCCCACGCATGTGCTGATTGTGCCGAACAAGGTGATCCCGACGGCTGCGGATGTGACCGCGGCAGACGAGCCGCTGCTGGGGCGCATGTTCACGGTGGCTGCGCAGATTGCGCGCACAGAGGGCATTGATGCGGATGGTTACCGGCTGATTGTGAACTGCCGCGACCATGGCGCGCAAGAGGTGTACCACCTGCACATGCATCTGCTGGGCGGACGCAAGCTGGGTGCGATGCTGGCGCGCGCCTGATAGCACGCATGCCGGCAGCTGCTGACGGGCGGGCCGCGGCCGCGGGCTGTGCGGCGCGCTGTTGCGCGCTANAAATGTTCGCNGCCAGTAAACTGCNGATCGCATCAANATGTCCATCCTAGACTCGCCGCAGACCACGCAGCTGCAGCTGCGCCCCGGCATCATTGAACTGAATTGGGGGCAGCCCGACCCGGAACTGCTGCCAAAAGAAGCGGTAAGCAGCGCGGCCGCTGCGGTGCTGGCGCGCGTGGGCGGCGATGCACTGTCTTACGGTGCGGCGGCNGGTGCCGGGCCGCTGCTGGCGTGGCTGCGCGCGCACATTGCGCGCACGGAGCAGCCTGCNGTNACGGCAGATGAAATTGCAATTACGGCGGGCAACTCCGACGCGATTGACCAGGTTTGCACGCTCTTCACGCAGGCGGGAGATGTGGTGCTGGTGGAGTCGCCCAGCTATCACCTTGCCCTGCGCATCATGCGGGATCATCCGCTGCGGCTGGTGCCGGTGGCGGCGGATGCGCACGGGCTGCAGGTGGCGCAGCTGGCGCAGACGGTGCGCGACCTGAAGCGTAATGGCAGCAGCGTGCGCATGCTGTACACCGTCCCCACGTTTCACAACCCCACTGGTGTGTGCCTGAGTGCGGAGCGGCGCCGCGCGCTGCTGGAGCTGGCGCAGCAAGAGGACTTCCTGGTTGTGGAGGATGATGTGTACCGCGAACTGCACTATGACGCCCCGCCGCCGCCGGCTTTGTGGGCGATGGCGCCGCGCGGCACAGTGCTGCGGCTGGGGTCATTTGCAAAATCGCTGGCGCCGGGGCTGCGCTTGGGCTGGATTAATGGCAGCGCCCAGCATGTGCGCCGCCTGGTGGATGGCGGCCTGCGCGACAGTGGCGGCGGCGTCAACCATCTGACCGCGATGATCGCAGGCGAGTTGTGCTCAACTGGCGGCTTTGAACTGTATGTGCAGCGCTTTCGCAATGCATATCGCGAGCGGCGCAACGCATTGCTGGCTGCGCTGGCTGAACACATGCCTGCCGGTTGCAGCTGGCTGACGCCAGCGGGCGGCTTCTTTGTATGGGTGACGCTGCCTGCAGCGCTGGATGCAACTGTGCTGCTGCCGCACGCAGAAGCGGCTGGCATGGCTTTCATTCCGGGCGCAAACTTTCACCTGGATGGGCGCGGATCCAACACGCTGCGTTTGGCGTTCAGCTTGTATCCGCCGCCGGAGCTGGAGCAGGCAGCGCAGTGCTTGGCAAAAGCTGTGCGATCTATGCTGGCCTGACAATTAAGTGTGTGACCTGACCGAAGCGCCAGCACACAATTTATGCACAAGGTATTTTCTGTCAGATTTTCGTTTTGGAACCGGGTTGCAGCGAGTTAACAGCGAGCAGCCGCACTTGACGACAACCGCCCGATATGTTTAAATAGGATCTAGATTGTTGCTAGGAGTAAACATGTTCTACAAATTAATGACCCGCTTGACTGCATGCATCGCCGCGGCGAGCCTTGTGCTGGCTGCGTGTGCGGCGCCTGCCGCACCGGAAGCACCGGCTGCTGTTGCCACCACCGCACTGGAACCAACGCTGGCTGCGGTTGAACCGACCGCGCCGCCCGAGCCCACAGCTGCCGAGCCGGAGGCTGCGCCGAAGGTTGTGACGATTACGTTTACGCAGGAACCGGACAGCTTGAGCCCGCCCTACACCGGCATGTGGTTCTCGCAGATCACGCAGGCGTTTTGGCTGCGCGGTCTGTGGCGCTTTGATGCGGAGGGCACGCCCGTGCTTGATGTTGCGGCGGAAATTCCCACCAAGGAAAATGGCGGTGTCAGTGCCGACGATAAAACGATCACTGTCAAGCTCAACCCGGATGCAAAGTGGTCAGATGGTGAAATGATGTCGGCTGATGATTTTGTTTTTACTTACCAAATGATCATTTCCCCAAAGAATGCGGTGGTAACCTCTTACCCATACAAGGATCATGTGGCATCTGTGGAGGCCAAGGATGCGCATACGCTGGTGATCAAGTTCAACGAGCCGTTTGCGCCGTGGGTTACCAGTGTGTTTGCCGGCTCGGCGGCTTCAACGCCGGTGCTGCCCAAGCATGTGCTGCAACCGGTCTTCGACAAGGATGGCACGCTGGACAAAGCCGACTGGAACCGCGCGCCGACTGTTGGCAATGGGCCGTTCGTTTTTAAAGAATGGGAGTCGGGCAGCCACATCCTCTTTGTGCGCAACGAAAACTGGTTTGGCCCCAAGCCGAAGGTAGACCAGATATTCCTGCGGATGGTGCCGGATGATGCTGCCCAACTGGCATCAATAAAAGCCGGTGACACCGACATCGGTGTTTATCTTTCATTCTCGGATATTCCGGAGGTTGAGGACTCTGGGGCGGCGGGAATTGGGATTGACCAGGGCGGCTATGTAGAGTCGTGGTTCATGAACCTTGACCCCAAGCGCTCAAATCCGGCGATGCAGGATCCCAAGGTCCGCCTCGCAATTGCGCTTGCCACGGACCGCTTCAAAATTACCAAGGACCTGCTTTACGATAAGACCACGCCGATCGGCACATTCTGGGAAGCCACGCCGCCTTTTGGCGATCCCAGCATCAAGCCGTACCCNTATGATCCGGCCAAAGCNGCNGAGTTGCTGGATGGGGCTGGCTGGAAAATTGGTGCTGATGGCATTCGTGAAAAAACGATTGACGGCAAGGTAGTGAAGCTCAAGCTGCGCTACATTACAAACAGCCGCCAGCTGCGCAAGGATCTGATGGCGGTGGTGAAGCAGATGTGGGCCGCAGTCGGCATCGACACAGAACTCGTGAATAATGCCAGCGACATCTACTTCAACAGCTACGCCGACAATGGTCCGCTTTATGGCGACTTCGATATTGCTGAGTACTCAGATGCGCCATCCTTCCCGGATCCGGATGTGGCCCACTTTAAATGCAGCGAAATTCCAACACCGGAAAAGCCCGAGGGCGGTAATTTCCAGGGCTACTGCAATCCGGCGCTGGATGCGCTGTTTGACAAGCAGGCCAAGACTGTTGATCGCGATGCGCGCGTCAAGATTTTTTACGAGATTGAAAAGATCATGTATGACGAAGTCATCTGGGTGGGCATGTGGAACGACACAGATTTGTGGTCGGTGAGCAACCGGCTGAAGAATGTTAAGTTTTCTGGCGGCACCTCATTTTGGAATGTGACTGACTGGGACATCGTAGCGCCCTAGGCCCCAGCGGTTAGCGGATAGGCTCCCGCGGGCAGCGGTCCGCGGGAGCCGCAGCATCTGTGTTCAACTACATTGTCCGGCGGCTGTTGCAGGCCGTACCGCAATTGTTCGTGATCAGCCTCGTGCTGTTCATGCTGATGCAATCCTTTGGGGATCCATTGGCCAGCATGGGTGCGCGTACGCCTGCGCGCCCGGAAGACCGCAAGCGCCTTGAGCGCCAGTTGGGGCTCGACGAGCCGGTAATTTTTCAGTATGCGGTGTGGCTGGTGGGCAATGACTGGATGAAGATTGACCTCGATGGCGATGGCGTGCGCGAATCGCCCGGCAGACGCCAGGGTGTGCTGCGCGGAGACTGGGGCACATCGCTGGTAACCAAGACGCCTGTTACGCGCGTCATCGGCGAGCGCCTCCCCAACACCCTGCTGCTGATGATCCCGGTGGAAATCATCGTTATTGTTTTGTCATTGGTAATTGGCGTGTACTCCGCGCTGCGCCGGTATACGCTTGCGGACAACGTCATCACTACGCTTTCGTTTGTGGGCTACTCCATGCCCGTGTTCTGGCTGGCGCTCATGTTGATGTATGTTTTTGGCGTGTACTTCAAGCGCTGGGGCCTGCCGTACCTGCCCACGGTGGGCATGTACGACCCGCAAGTTGGCAAGACCATGCAGCAAGTTGCGCTGCATTTGATCCTGCCAGTGCTCACGCTCTCCATCATAAGCGTGGCTGCGTACGGGCGCTATGTGCGCTCCAGCATGCTGGAGGTGCTGGGGCAGGATTACATTCGCGCAGTGCGCGCCAAGGGCGTGCAGCCCTTTCAGCGTAATTTTGCGCCATGCGCTGAAGAATGCAGCGCTGCCGTTTGTAACCTTGATCGGGTTGGATGTGCCCTTCCTGCTGGCCGGGGCGGTGGTTACCGAAAGCATTTTTGCGTGGCCCGGCACNGGCCGGCTTTTCATTGACCATACCGAGCGCGCCGACTTTCCGGTGCTGATGGGCATTCTGATGATGATCTCGCTGGCAGTAGTTATATTTCAGATTATCACAGATGTTGTGTACTCGGTCCTGGATCCGCGCATTCGCGTTGACTGACGCGCGCATAAGATGACCACATTATCTTTAGCGCCGCTAACCGGCTTGCCGGACGGTGCGGCGGTGCGTGTGCTTTCGCCCGGCCAGCTGGCGTGGCAGCGCTTCCGCCGGCACAANATGGCAATGGCCGGCTTGATTGTGCTGGCCGGTTTGTTTGTGTATGTTTTTGCNGCAGGCGCANTCCTCTCGCGCGGCATGTGTGCGCCGCTGGGCCGCGAACTGAGCGGCGAAGCTTTTGCCAACTGCAATGATACCGGGATCAAACTGCAGGCGCCATCGGCCGCGCATCCTTTTGGCACAGACACCATCGGCCAGGACATTCTGGCGCGCACAATCTATGGTGGGCAAATCTCGCTGCTAATTGGAGTTTCGGCGGCGCTGATTGAGGTCATCCTGGGCACAATCGTGGGCTCAATTGCTGCGTATTACGGCGGCTGGGTGGACAATGTGCTAATGCGCTTCACCGAAGCCATGCTAAATATTCCAAGTTTGTTTCTGCTGATTGTGGCGGCCAAATTTCTAGGCGGCACAATTCCAGAACTTACGCTGCTGGGCCGCACCTTCAGCAGCAGCGTCGTGGTCATCATTGTGATTATCGGCTGCACCAGCTGGATGTATCTGGCGCGCATTGTGCGCGCCAACATTCTGTCGCTCAAGGAGCAAGACTTCATTTCCGCGTCGCGCTGCCTGGGCGTGTCCAATGCGCGCATGATCGTCACGCATTTGCTGCCCAACACGCTGGCGCCCGTGATTGTGACCGCAACCCTCGGCATTGCCAACGCCATTTTGAGCGAGGCGTACGTAAGTTTTCTGGGCCTCGGTGTAAAGCCGCCCACAGCCAGTTGGGGCAACATGCTGGAGAACTCATACCGCTATTTGGAGAGTGCGCCGTGGCTTTGGGTGTTTCCGGGTTTGTTTGTTTTGATTACGGTGCTGGGCGTGAACTTCGTGGGCGATGGATTGCGGGATGCGCTTGATCCGCGCAGTACCCGCGCACTGTAACTTCTCTGCCCGGTGGGCTGGCTGCCGGGCTTGCCAGCTGGCAGCAGCTTGAACTCGAATCGATGGGCGGCATGTAGCTGTAAGCTGGAGACCTTGGGCTGCGTGGCAAGCTGTGGAAACTGCCGGGCGCAGTTCAGCTGGCGTAAAATGACCCAACTGTGAAGCCACTGTATCCCCAATAACTCAGGGGGATTGCGCATCGCAGGGCGCCACCTAAAGACTAACCTATCGTGAAGGCCCCGCAACTCCTGCAATGACAACTGCGGCACCGGCAATGCACCACATTCGGCGCCGCGATTGGCTGCCGCTCGGCTTGTTTGGGTTTGCGCTGGCCGTGCATGCTGCGCGCCTTTATTTTGGGCCGCCGGGCATCAGCGGCGATTCTGCGCGCCTGGCAATTCACGCACTGGATTTTCTGCGCCGCAATGTCTGGGACTTTTATGTCTATATTCTCTTCGCGCCCAACCCATTAATTATTTACCTGGATGCCCTGACGCTCAGCGTGTTTGGATTTAACTTTGTTGCATTGTGCTCCATCCCCTTGTTAAGTGCGGCCCTCATATCGCCGGCCGCGTATGTTGCGGCGCGGGAGTTGTTTGCAGATGCGGGGCAGAGCTTTGCGCGCTTGGCCGGATTGATTGCGGGTGTTGGGCTGGCTCTCTCCACTTCATTTGGCATTTTTGTTCCGCAGGGAACGGAGCACGTACTGCTGCCACTGCTGGAGCTGGCAACTGTGGCGGCACTGTGGCGCGCCATGCGCTTGCAGCAGCGTGCGGATTTCATCGTTGCGGGAGTCTGCATCGGCGTCAGCCAGTACGCCTACATTGTGGCGCGCGCATTTCCGGTGGCGCTGGCCGGCGCACTGCTGGCTGCGCTGGTGGTGCCCGGGTCTGTGCTGCGGCGGCGCTGGCGCGGGCTCGCGCTTACCGGTGGCACGGCTGTGCTGCTGGCATTGCCGCAATGGATTCTGTTCCTGCGCGTGCCGTTCACATTGTTTTCGCGCACCGAACAAACCGCGGGGCGCTTCATCTTCTCCATGGCGGATCCCATCGCATTGTTTGTTGGCAAGGCTGCCAATCTCCTCTTAATGTTTGGCTGGCAGTGGGACAACAGCTCGCATCCCGGACGGCCCCTGCTGGACCCAGTGTTGTTTGCTGGCTTACTGGTTGGGCTGGTTATTGCGTTGCGGCAGCGGCGCGCAGCGCAAGTGTTTTGTGTGGTGCTTTCCGTGCTGTTATATGTACCGGAGCTGCTTACTTTCGAGCACATGGCTCCGGCACCGACGCGCACACTGGGCGCATTGCCATTTGTGTTTTTGCTGGCAGCTAATGGCCTGGCAACCGTGTGGCAGTGGCTGCAGGCGCGATGGCAGTTGCCGCAAAGTTATGCGCTGTTGATGCTTGTAGCGGTTGTGCTTGCCGGTGCAGAACGGCAATTGGATTACGCCACGCGTGTGACAGCAGCGCTTAATAACCTGCCCGGTCGCGAATGGGACGGCAGTTTGGTGGATATGGCGCAGGCGGATTACATTCTGCAAAATCGTGACAGCACAATTCTGGTTGCGTCTTCAGAGTATCAGCGGCCGCCGCTCGCGTTTTTGATCGCAGACCGCTTTCCTGAGCGCGCGGGTGGCACACCCTTGCCATTGCAGCCCGGCGAGCCGGTAGTGGTGATAACGCCGGCGCAACCGGATCGGCCAACAACTGACGGCAACCCCGCGGGGTATCAGGCGGATGAATGGGTTGCGCTGAAGGACGGCACCGCTTACTTTCTGCCGCCGCTGCCAGATGCGCTGGTGCTGACCGGCGCAGCGCAGCCGCTGCTGGCGGCCAATGGCGTGCTGGGTGCCACCGTTACGGCAGCGCGCTGGCAGGGAGTGCAGCCGGCCCGCACGGCTGCGTCCGTGGCATTCTCCAACGGCCTTGCAGTCGGCGCCTATCAAGCGTCCACCCTCACACCCGGCCAGTCTTTGACGGTGACGCTCTACTGGGTGGCACAGCAGCGTGTTACGCGCGACGTGCAAATTTTGACGCAGTTATTGGATCGTGAAGGCAATGCACTGGCCACGGCGCACACCTGGCCGCTGCACGGTGTTTATCGCGTTGTGGCGTGGCGCGCGGGCGAAACGGTGCCGCTGACTACAACGCTGAGTATTCCGGCCGACGCTGCTCCGGGTGCCTACCGGCTGATGGCCGGCGTTTGGGATGTACTGCGGCAGGAGCGCGTAGCCGTTGCTGGCGGGGAAGAGATGGGCACTGTGGGGCAACTCAAAATTGCGCTGCCGCCGGACGCCCGGCTGCCGGAGCGCATGCTGGCGGCGGAGTTTGATGATGGCATTGGCCTGGCTGGCTACACACTAACGCCGGCCGCAAATGGTTTGCGCGTGACGCTGTTTTGGAATGCGCGCGCTGCGCCGCTGGCTGACTACAGCACCTTTGTACATGTGGTGAATGCTGCGGGCAGCCTTGTGGCTCAGGCAGATGCACAGCCGGTCGCGGGNAGTTACCCCACATCAATCTGGNGCGCCGGGGAAAGCGTGACCGACACACTTACGGTGCCGNTTGGCCCGGGTGACTACCANGTGTATGTGGGGCTCTACCGCTGGGATACGCAGGCACGGCTCCAAGTAAAAGTGGCGAACGCTGCCGTGCCTGATAATCGGCTGAGTTTGGGAAGCGTGCATTTGCCGTGACTGCTATAGCAGTGTTGGCGCTGCAGGCTCGGTTTAAAATTCATTTGGCGACTGAAATGAAAGGTGATCTGCAATGAACATATTTGATTTGCGGGCTTGCTGTGCTGTGGATTTTGCCGCGGCGTTTGCCGGGAACAAAACTTATGCGCCTCGCCAATAAAGCTGTGTTGATCACCGGCGGCACGTCCGGCATCGGGCGCGCAACCGTGGCGCTGTTTGCCGCCGAGGGTGCGCGCGTGGTGTTTACCGGGCGGCGCGCGCAGCTTGCGGCACAGGTGGTGCACGATACGGGTGCGCACTTTGTGCTGGCGGATCAGCGCAGCCTTGCGGACTGTGAACGCAGTGTCGCTGAGGCGCTGGCAATTTTGGGCGGCATCGATGTTTTGTTCAACAATGCCGGCATCGTGCTGGGTGGCACTGCCGAAACTACATCCGAGAGCGACTGGGATGCATTGATGCAGCTCAACGTGACGGCGGTCTGGCGCATGAGCCGGCTGGTGCTGCCGGCGATGCGTACGGCCGGCGGCGGCGTTATTGTGAACAATGCCTCGGACTGGGGGCTTGTGGGCGCGCCCAATGCGCTGGCCTACAGCGTTTCAAAGGGCGCTGTGTTGCAGCTAACGCGCTCTATGGCGCTGGATCACGCGCGCGAAAATATTCGGGTGAATGCCATCTGCCCGGGCGACACGCAAGTGGAGCGCTGGCAGCAAGCTGGCTACCACCGTGACGGCGGCGATCAGCAGGAACTGCTGGCGCGCCTGGGCGCTGCGCTGCCACTGGGCCGCGTTGGCAGCGTCGAAGAAATTGCGCGCGCGGTGCTGTTCCTTGCGTGTGACGACTCCAGTTTTATGACCGGGGCAGCGCTTCCGGTGGATGGGGGCAACACGGCGCAATGAGCAGCAACACCCCGGGCTGCACTTGCAAACTAGCCCCGCGGCGCAGCGCATGAACCTGAGTGCGGCGCAGATGCAAACGCTGCGCGCGTTGTGCCGCGCTTTCATTCCTGCGGTGGATGTGCCCGGGCCGCATGCGGAGTATTGGCGCCGGTCAGCTGACACACTGCAGCTCGCTGAACGAATGGTGGAAGTGGTGGGCGCGTTGGGTGCGCAGCAGCAGCAAGAAGTGCAGCAGGCGCTGCAGCTGCTGGGCAGCCCGCTTGTGGGGCTCACATGGGGTGGTGCGCTGCGGCCGCTGGCACAGCTGTCCAGCGCGCAGGCAGAGCGGCTCCTGCAGCGCTGGTCGCGCAGCAAGGTGGCCGTGCTGCGCAAAGCCTTCATGGGCCTCAAGAAGCTCGTTACCTTCATTTACTACAGTGATGCAGCTGCGGTCCCCAACCCCAACTGGGCAGACATGGGCTATGGCGGCCCGCTGGCGCAGCCAGTGGCAGCGCAGCGCCCGCTGCACATGCTGCGCTGCGCCGCAGACAGCGTGCTGCATTGCGACACAGTGGTGGTGGGCAGCGGCGCGGGCGGTGCGGTGGTGGCTGCAGAGCTGGCAGAAGCCGGCCACGATGTCATCATTGTGGAAAAAGGCGCGTACGTGCCCGAGGCCGAGTTCACGCAGCGCGAGGCAGAAATGCTGGCGCGCCTGTACGAGCAGCGTGCGGCGCTCACCTCCAGCAACGGCGGCGTTACTTTGTTCGCGGGCAGCTGCCTGGGCGGCGGCACCACCGTTAATTGGGCGGGCGCCTTTCGCACGCCGGATTACATTCTGCAGCAATGGGCAAGCGCGCACCAGGTGCCGCACTTCACCACACCCGAATTTCAGCGCAGCCTGGATGCGGTGGCGCAGGCCGGGCATGTGGGCACGGATGAGTCGCCGCATAATTTTCAGAATCAGGCGTTGTGGGATGGCGCGCAGGCCCTCGGTTACGCGGTGCAGCTGATTGCACGCAACACTGACGGCTGCCTGCAAGCCGGCAGCTGCCAGGCGTGCGGCTATTGCCTGCTTGGCTGCCGCAGCGGAGCCAAGCAAGGCGGCTTGCGCACGCACATCTGGCGCGCGCAGAACGCCGGTGCGCGCGTGCTGGTGGATGCAGCTGCGCAGCGCGTGCTGTTGCAGCACGGGCGCGCCGCGGGCGTGCTGGTGCAGCAGGGCGCGGCGCGCGTCAGCATTCATGCGCAGCGCGTAGTGTTGGCTGCGGGTGCGCTGCACACCCCCGCGCTGCTCTGGCGCAGTGGTGTGTACCATGCGCAGCTGGGGCGCAATCTGTACCTGCATCCCACGCTGGCCGTGGTGGCGGACTACGGGCGGCCGATGCGTGCATGGGAAGGGCCAATGATGAGCGCGGTCTGCAACCACTTTGCGCAGCTGGATGGAAACTACGGCTTTTTATTGGAGACTCCGCCGGCGCATCCCGGGCTGGTTGCGCTGGCCTTGCCTTGGCGTTCTGGCCGCGCCCACAAGCAGGCAATGCTGGCGAGCGAGCGCCTCGGCGCATTCATCGTGCTGCTGCGCGACCGCGACCCCGGGCGGGTGGTGGTGGACCGGCACGGGCAGCCAATTGTTCGGCACCGCCTGAGCACCTATGATGCGGCGCATTTGCTGCAAGGCATGCAGACCGCTGCCCGCATTCACGCAGCGGCAGGTGCGCAGGCCGTGTTCCTGCCGCACAGCGCTGCGCCCGAAGTGCTTGGCGTGGCCGCGCCGCAATTTGAAGCAACATTGGCACAGGCGGGCGGGTGGCCCATGCAACCCAACCGCTTCGCGCTCTTTAGCGCGCATCAGATGAGCACCTGCCGCATGGGTGGCAATGCGCACACGCATCCGCTTGCGCCGTCCGGCGAGCTGCGCGCTGCGCGCGGCGTGTATGTGGCGGATGGCAGTGCGCTGCCGGAATGCTCCGGCGTAAATCCGATGCTGTCGATTCAAGCACTGGCGCACTTCATCGCGCAAGGTATCAAGGCCGCCACCTGATCAGGGGCGCCAGCGCGCCACAGTTGCCAGCCAGCCAGCCGGGACGCGCAAGCGTCTCGTTTTGTTTTGCGCCGCGCGCAGCCGTTTACGGCGTCTTAGGTTCTATTTCACAATCTATATACACCGGCAGGCGGCGCAACTTTCTAGACTGTAGGCGGCCGAGTTGGCCGTCTTTGTCATGTTGTTCCTCGCCCCAGCCACGCTTGCACGGGCCGTGCCGCGCGGGTTTGCATTGCCGCTGCCGACGCAGCCGGTGGCGCGCCAAACCCCTGTGTTCCACGGTAATTTCCGCTGTGGTCGGCGCTTCACTCCGAGGGCCGGACCCGCTTGAAAGCGCCATAAGTGGCAGCGCGTTTGAGAACCGCGGTGCGCTCACTCCGAAGATGGTTGGTAATTATGCCGGCAGCTGCGTTGCTGGCCACTTTTGGTTTAAACGCCATGCCGGCCGTACGGGCAGCTGAGTCCCCCACCATCGCCATCGCTGATGTGACTGCCTTGGAAAGTGGAGGCATCATTCTGATGCCCGTTACCCTCACCAACAGCAGCGGCGCATCAGCGTCCGTCACTTATACGGTAACCGCTGGCACGGCTACTGCTGGCGCGGACTTTACCGCGGGCGCCGGCACAGTGCAGTGGCAGGCGGGTGAAAGTGGCACCAAGTACATTCTGGTGCAGCTGCTTGCGGACAGCACTGCCGAGCCAGAAGAGGTTCTATATGTAAGTTTGGCTGATGCCACCAATGCCACCATCAGCCGCAGCCGGGCAGCGCTCAACATTACCGACAGCAGTAGCACCACTGTGGGCGCACTTGCCGCCGGTTCCGTCAGTGAAGGTGCCGGCACTGCCACGGTCTCCGTCACGTGGACCGGCTACAGCACTGCCACGGTCACGGCAACCTACACCACAGCGGATGGCAGCGCGCTGGCCGGCAGTGATTACACCGCCACCAGCGGCACACTCACCTGGAGCGGGGGTGAAACTGGAACCAAGACTTTTGCGGTTCCGATTATTGATGACACAGATGATGAACCCGATCAGCAGTTCACGGTAAGCCTCTCAAGTGTGGTCAGCAGCGTAGTGACGCGCAGCACGGCTGCAATGACGAT
>JGI25911J50253_10000555_pt1 | contig 12494 bp, 12 predicted proteins | sample LauGreSBDMM110SD_3_FD_50253 | JGI IMG/M metagenome (IMG submission 50253) | reverse complement strand
ACGACACGTTGGTTGAACAGTTGGGCGGAAAACCTGCGCCAGCCATTGGCTGGGCCATGGGGGTGGAGCGCGTCATTGAGTTGCTGCGCGAGCAAGCTTTGCTGCCCAGCACGCCCAAACCCGATGTCTACGCCATCATTGGCGACGCCAACGACATGCCCCAGGTTTTGGTTCATCTCCAAACCTTGCGGCAAGCCGGTTTGAATGTGCAAATGCATGCCAGCCCCCGTTTGGAGTGGAGCAACATGAAAAACCAGTTCAAAAAGGCAGATGCGTCGGGGGCCACATATGCCTTGATATTTGCGCCGCAGGAGTTGCAGCGTGGTGTGGTGGGGCGCAAGTCTTTGCGCGATGCCAGCGCAGAGCAAGACACCATCGCCTTGTCTGAGCTGACCACTTGGGCAAGCCACCTACAATCACAGGTTCTTTAGGAACACCATGGCGACGAATCTCGACTTAGAAGAGCAAGAACAACTTGATCAGCTCAAGCATTTTTGGGCGCAATGGGGCAATGCCATCAGCACGGTATTGGCGGTGTTGGCGTTGGCCTACTTGGGCTACACCGGTTGGAATTACTGGCAGCGTCAACAGGCCACTCAGGCCACGGTGTTGTTTGATACCGTGGAACGGGCCCAACGCAGCGCCGATCTGGCCCTGATGGAGCGGGCGGTGTCTGACATCAAGGACAAATTCGGGTCCACGGTTTATGCCAGTCAGTCCGGTTTGTTGTTGGCGCAAATGTTGCACGAAAAAGATCGCGCAGACGATGCCCAAACCCAATTGCAATGGGTGGTCGAGCATGGCTCTGATGCGGGCTATCAAGCCGTTGCCCGGTTGCGGTTGTCGGCCATTCTCATGGACAAAAAGCAAAATGAAGCCGCCCGCAAGTTGTTGACGGCCTCTTTGCCCAGCGCCTATCAAGCCCTGGCCCAAGACCGCTTGGGTGATTTGGCCATGCTGGAAGGCAAAAAGAGCGACGCCATCGGGCTTTACCAAAGTGCTTGGAAGGCCATGGATGAGCGGGCGGAATACCGCCGCTTGCTCGAAATCAAATTGGCCGCGCTCGGCGTCGCCCCCAAAGCCCCAGAAACGGAGAAGCCGTGACGGTGTGGTTGTCGCGGCTTCGAGCCATCAACCCCCAAAGGCTTTTCTTTTGGGCGGGTTGTTTGGCGCTATCTTTGCTGCTGGGCTGTGGCTCCAGTCCCAAGGTCAAGCCGGCCGACGTAGGGGCCGTGCCCAACACTTTGCGCCTGCAATCGGCATGGACCTTTGCGGCCGGTGCCATCGACATTCCACTGGCTGTCAATGTCCAAGCCAATGGCTTGGCTTTGGCCAATGGCCGAGGCGCAGTTTGGGCCTTGGACCTTGCCACGGGTCGCGAGTTGTGGCGCACGCAGGTGGGGCCTTTGAGTGCTGGCGTTGGCAGCGATGGCCAGTTTTATGCGGTCATGGGCCAGCAAAGCGAACTGATCGTGATCCGCAACGGCAAAGAAATTTGGCGCAAAGCCATGACGGCCCAGTCCTTCACGCCACCCTTGGTAGCCGGTGGACGCGTGTTTGTGCTCAGTGCGGACCGCAGTGTTTGGGCCTTTGATGCCTCGAATGGGCGGGTGCTTTGGAGCCAAGCCCGCCCGGGCGAGCCCTTGGTGCTGCGCCAAATGGGCGTGTTATTGCCCATGGGCGACATGTTGGTCGCTGGCCAAGGCGGACGATTGGTCGGAATTCAACCGCTCAGTGGCGCTGTGTTGTGGGAAGCCTCGATTGGCACGTCCCGAGGTACCAATGACATGGAACGTTTGGTCGACCTGGTGGGCCCTGCTTCGCGTGCTTCAACGGTGGTTTGTGCCCGGGCATTCCAAGCCCAAATCGGCTGTGTGGATACCCGCAATGCCGCAGTGTTGTGGAGCCGCCGTTCGGTGGGCGATCAAGGCCTGTCAGGTGACGACCGCATGCTCTTGGCCTCGGATGGCAATGGCATGCTCATGGCCTGGAACCGAAACAATGGTGAAAAACTGTGGGAATCTGACCGTTTGCGTTACCGCCAGTTGACCGCCCCCCTGGTCACCCCGGCTGCTTCGGTGGTGGGCGACAGTGGCGGACAGTTGTATTTCTTCTCCAACCAAGATGGCGCATTGATTCACCGCGTTGCCAGCGATGGCAGTGGGTGGGCCGCCAACCCCACAGCGGCGCAAGACCGCATCATCACGGTGACCCGCAAAGGTATGGTGCAGGCCTGGCAGATTTCGCCCGCCCAGCCATGAAACCTGTATTGGCCCTGGTGGGGCGGCCCAATGTGGGCAAATCCACCCTCTTCAATCGCTTGACCCAGTCGCGAGATGCCATCGTGGCCGACTTTCCTGGCCTGACCCGGGACCGACATTACGGGCAAGGCAAACAAGGCGCCTTTGAGTTCATTGCGGTCGACACAGGCGGGTTTGAGCCCGATGCGTCGGGCGGCATCTACAAAGAGATGGCCAAGCAAACCCAGCAGGCCGTGGCCGAAGCCGATGTGGTGATTTTTGTGGTCGATGCCCGCGAGGGNTTGAGTGCCCAAGACCATGACATCGCCAACTTTTTGCGCAAACTCAGCAAACCCTGTGTTCTCACGGCCAACAAAGCCGAAGGCATGCAACAAGGTGTGCAGCTTTCCGAGTTTTACGAATTGGGCTTGGGTGAAGTTCATCCGGTGTCAGCGGCACATGGTCAGGGTATTCGCAGCCTGGTCGAGGTGGCGCTACAACCGCTGTATGACACAGGCCTCTACGGCACTGAAGAAGATGCGTCCTCTGAGGGGACCATCAAGCTGGCCGTGGCTGGGCGCCCGAACGTGGGTAAATCAACCTTGATCAACACCTGGTTGGGTGAGGAGCGCTTGGTCGCATTTGACCAACCCGGCACAACCCGGGACGCGATCAGTGTGCCTTTTGAGCGGGGCGGCCAGCGCTATGAGGTGATCGATACCGCAGGCCTTCGGCGCAAGGGCCGGGTTTTTGAGGCCATCGAAAAGTTTTCTGTCGTCAAAACCCTGCAAGCGATTGAGTCTGCCAACGTGGTCTTATTGCTGTTGGACGCTACCCAAGGGGTGACTGATCAAGATGCGCACATTGCTGGTTTTGTTTTGGAGAGTGGGCGCGCCGTGGTCTTGGCGATCAACAAATGGGATGCGGTAGACGCTTATCAACGCGAGTTGGTGCACCGATCCATTGAGGCCCGGTTGGCTTTTTTGAAATTTGCGGCCATTCACCTCATTTCAGCGAAAAAACGCCAAGGCTTGGCCCCCGTGTGGGCCTCGATCACGCAGGCCCATCGTGCGGCCACGTGCAAAATGACCACCCCAGTGTTGACACGCTTGCTGCTGGAAGCGGTGCAATTTCAATCTCCCCAAAGGGCTGGCATNTTCCGCCCCAAATTGCGTTACGCCCACCAAGGGGGCATGAACCCACCGGTCATCATCATCCATGGCAACTCTTTGGAGCATGTGGGCGCGTCTTACAAGCGGTATTTGGAAGGGCGATTTCGAAAAGCTTTCAATTTAGAGGGCACCCCATTGCGCATCGAAATGAAAACCTCAGAAAACCCCTACAAAAACAAAGCCGATTGAGTTTTTTGCGCCAGCGCAAACCCCTGCGCGAAGGCCTGTGGTAAGGTCGAAGCTTCATCACCAACACGGAGAATATCGTGGGCAACAAAGGGCAGTTATTACAAGATCCGTTTCTCAATGCATTGCGCAGAGAACACATTCCAGTGTCTATTTATTTGGTCAATGGCATCAAATTGCAAGGGCAAGTGGAATCCTTTGACCAATACGTGGTTCTTCTGAGGAACACCGTCACCCAAATGGTCTACAAACACGCCATTTCCACCATTGTTCCTGGGCGCGCGGTGACCTACCAATCCGACGAAGTCGCTCCCACGGCAGAGGGCGCCTGAACATCACGCCAGCCATCTGCTGGNGTTGTGTGCNCTTGGTCCTTGTTGTTCACCTCAGATCACCCCGCATCTTTTGAATAACAAGACCAACTCAGCGGCCACCCCGGTCTTGTTGGTGGGGGTTGATTTCCACACCGATGGGTTCGATGCCAATCTGGAAGAACTGNCTTTGCTGGTTCAAAGTGCNGGCATGCACCCGGTTGGCAAAATCACTTGCAAGCGCCAAGCGCCTGATCCGGCCTTGTTTGTGGGCAAAGGCAAGGCCGAGGAAATCAAAGCATTGGCCGCCCAACTGGGCGCGGTTGAGGTNGTTTTCGACCAGTCCTTGAGCCCTGCCCAGCAGCGCAACTTAGAGCGCCATTGGGACATGCCNGTCAATGACCGAACCTTGTTGATTTTGGAAATATTTGCCCAGCGTGCCCGCAGCCACGAGGGCAAGCTTCAGGTGGAATTGGCGCGGCTNCAATACCTGTCCACCCGATTGGTGCGCAGGTGGTCCCATTTAGAGCGACAACGNGGNGGCATTGGCAATCGGGGTGGGCCGGGTGAAACCCAAATCGAACTTGACNGGCGCATGCTGGGCGAGGGCATCAAACGAACCCGCGAGNGGCTTGACAAAGTCATGCGCCAGCGCCAAACGCAGCGCAAACAAAGGCTGCGCAAGGATGCNTTTCGCATCTCCTTGGTCGGCTATACCAATGCGGGCAAGTCCACCTTGTTCAATGCCTTGGTCAAAGCGCGCAGTTATGCCGCGGATCAATTGTTTGCCACATTGGACACCACCACCCGACAAATCTACCTCGGTCAAACCGATGGCGTGGCCACCTCGGTGTCGCTGTCCGATACGGTGGGGTTTATCCGCGACTTGCCCCACGGCCTGGTCAAAGCATTTGCAGCCACCTTGCAAGAGGCGGCCGAGGCCGATTTGCTGTTGCATGTGGTGGATGCCCACCACCCAGAGTGGACGGCGCAAATTCAACACGTCCAAAATGTTCTGCAAGAGATTGGCGCCCAAAATATTCCGCAGTTATTGGTCTTTAACAAGGTNGACGCNTTGCCTGACTTTCGCAAGCCTGTGCAAACGCATGATCTCTACGAGCTCGANGGTGTNCCTGTGGACCGGTTTTTTATCAGTGCCCAAACCGGATTGGGNTTGCCAGAGTTGCGCACCGAATTGGCCCGCAGATCACATCGATCGCAAGGCGAGCAAATCGCCGAGCCCGTGTGACCGATGATGATGCGCACGCCAGTCCCATGCCGATTCACGCTTTCTACGACCCAGGTCAAAGAGGGGCTTTGGATATTGGGCACAATGGACTCCTTTTGGACTGAAATGTTGGTCTCGCATGAACCTTAATCGATGGAACCCTTTGGGCTTGGGATGGGCCAAGCGCCTGTTGGGGATGTTCAATCTCAATGATGGCCGTTGGGGCAGGGCTCCTGACGGTCAAGGATCGCCACAACAAGGCGCTTCGNCCAACACGGATCCGGGTGCCAACCCGCCACGTCCCCCAGATNCAGAGGCCAAGCCCGACAACGAGTCACCTCCCAAACAGCCGCCCAGACCCAGCGCAGGGCCGCCTGATTTGGACGATATTTGGCGTGACTTCAATCGCAAACTGGGCCAACTCATGGGTGGCAAACGGGGTGGACCCACGGGTGGCGGCTCCTCTGGCGGGGGCTCCGGTGGTGGTAATTGGGGTGGTTTCAAGCCCGACATGGGCAACGCCCGAGCAGGCTTGGGTGTGATTGCGGCGATTGCCATCTTGATTTGGTTGGGTACCGGCTTTTTCATTGTCCAAGAGGGTCAACAAGCTGTCATCACCCAGTTTGGTCGTTACCAGAGCACGGTGGGCGCAGGTTTCAATTGGCGCTTGCCATACCCGGTACAGCGCCATGAGTTGGTTTTTGTCACCCAAATCAGGTCTTTGGACATTGGTCGTGACACGGTCATCAAGGCCACAGGTTTGCGTGAGTCGGCCATGCTCACAGAAGACGAGAACATTCTGGAAATGAAATTTGCAGTGCAATACCGACTGACCGATGCCCGGGCTTATTTGTTTGAAAGCAAAAATCCAACGGATGCCGTGGTTCAAGCGGCAGAGACCGCTGTTCGCGAGGTGGTTGGAAAAATGCGCATGGACTCAGCACTGTCTGAAGAGCGCGATCAAATTGGCCCGCGTGTCAGGGCGATCATGCAAATCATCTTGGACCGCTACAAAGTGGGCATTGAGGTGGTGGGCATCAATTTGCAACAAGGGGGCGTGCGCCCTCCCGAGCAAGTTCAAGCTGCCTTTGACGATGTGCTCAAGGCCGGTCAAGAGCGCGAGCGGGCCAAAAACGAAGCCCAAGCGTATGCCAATGATGTGGTTCCCAGGGCAGTGGGTGCCGCGTCCCGCTTGAAAGAGGAAGCGGAAGGCTACAAATCCCGCATCATTGCGCAGGCGCAAGGTGATGGGCAGCGGTTCCGATCGGTTCTCAACGAGTACCAAAAAGCACCCCAAGTGACGCGAGACCGCATGTACATCGATGCCATGCAACAAATNTACAGCAATGTCACCAAGGTGCTGGTCGAGTCCAAGCAAGGCTCCAACTTGCTNTACCTGCCCCTGGACAAAATCATGCAGGCCACCCAATCCACCACGCCGGCTGCGGGCGCACCCGTGCCATTGACAGGTGCAGACAACAATGCCCCGACGAGTTCGTCCAATGCGGATGTNCGAAACCGCGATGGTGCTCGCTCNCGCGACCGCGACGCCCGCTGAAAGCCCAGGTCATCCATCATGAACAAAATTGGTTTCTACATCACCTCTGGCCTGGTGGCCTTGTTGATCATCAGCTCCACGCTTTTTGTGGTCGACCAGCGTCAATTCGGGGTGGTTTACTCTTTGGGTCAAATCAAAGATGTGATCACCGAGCCTGGCCTGCACATCAAACTCCCCCCGCCATTTCAAAATGTGTCCTACATCGACAAGCGGCTTTTGACCTTGGACAACCAAGACACCGAGCCNATGCTGACCGCCGAGAAGCAGCGCATGGTCATCGATTGGTATGTGCGCTGGCGCATCACCGATCCCTCCAACTACATTCGCAATGTGGGCTTGGATGAAAAAGCCGGCGCCATGCAATTGAGCCGCGTGGTGCGCAANGCCTTGCAAGAAGAGATCAACAAACGAACGGTGAAAGAGTTGTTGTCCGTTAAGCGAGAGGCCTTGCTCCAAGACGTCAAGCGCGAAGTGCTGGAGGTGGTCCAAGGGGCCAAGCCTTGGGGGGTGGATGTGGTGGATGTGAGGATCACCCGGGCNGACTACGTGGACGCCATCACCGAATCGGTTTATCGGCGCATGGAGGCCGAGCGCAAGCGTGTGGCCAATGAATTGCGCTCCACCGGTGCGGCTGAGGGCGAAAAAATTCGGGCTGATGCCGACCGCCAGCGTGAAGTGACCGTGGCCAACGCCTACCGCGATGCCCAAAAAATCAAAGGCGAGGGCGACGCTGAAGCGGCCAAAGTGTATGCCGAAGCGTTTGGCCGTGACGCCCAATTTGCCCAGTTTTATCGCAGCCTGGACGCTTATAAGGCGAGCTTCAACAAGAAAAGTGATGTGATGGTTGTCGACCCATCCAGTGAATTTTTCAAGGCATTTCGCGGCAGTTCGGGTGGATCTGCACCCCCCGCTTCCAGCAAAAAGTGATGGTGGATGGCTCGGACCTGATTTGGACTGCGCTGGGCCTGGTGTTCGTGATTGAGGGCTTGATGCCCTTTATTTCGCCTTCTGGTTGGCGCCGCATCTTCATGCAAGTGCAGCAGCTCACGGATGGGCAAATCCGTTTTTTTGGCTTTGTATCCATCGCTTTNGGNCTGCTGCTGTTGGCTTGGNTGACCTGATCGATGNGNCCCTTGGGGGGCCACAGGTCAACGGCTAAAATCCTTTCTTTTTTACCCCCACTCCAACCATATGTCTGCCTGGGTCTTGCCGGATCACATCGCTGATGTGTTGCCCTCTGAGGCCCGTCACATTGAAGAATTGCGCCGCATCTGGCTCGACCATGCCCGGCGCTGCGGTTACGAGCTGGTGATGCCCCCGCTGCTGGAGCACTTGGACTCTTTGTTGTCCGACAGCGACCCATCCCTGAATTTGCAGACCTTCAAGTTGGTCGACCAATTGTCCGGCCGCACCTTGGGTCTGCGTGCCGACACCACCGTGCAAGTTGCCCGCATCGATGCCCATTTGCTCAACCGCAAAGGCGTCACGCGCCTGTGCTACTGCGGCCCTGTTTTGCACACGCGTGCAGATCGCCCCGGGGCCACCCGTGAGCCCTACCAACTGGGCGCTGAAATCTATGGGCACCCCGGTTTGGAAGCGGATTTAGAAATTTTGGCTTTGGCCCTGAGAGGCGCTGAATCTGCGGGTTTGTCGGGCGTGGTTTTGGACATGGGGCATGCCCGCATCGTGCCGGCTTTGCTCGAGGGCTTGGCCCTGGAAGAGGGCTTGGTTCAAGACTTGCACACGGCTTTGGGACGCAAAGATGCCCCCCAAATCGCCAAACTGGCCCACCATTTGACAGCCCCCGTGACCAAGGCCTTGCAGGCCTTGACGGGCCTCTACGGTGGGCGCTCCGTCTTGATGGCGGGTCGGCAGGTGCTGTCGGCATGGCCACAGGCGATTGAAGCCTTGGATCAGCTGGCCTTTTTGGCCGATCAATTGAGCGACTGTGACATCACATTTGACCTGGGTGACTTGAATGGATATGGCTATTACAGCGGCCCCAGGTTTGCCTTGTATGCCCACAGTGCGGGAGACGCCTTGTTGCGCGGCGGCCGATACGACGCGGTGGGTGCCGTCTTTGGCCGTGACAGGCCGGCGGTGGGTTTCAGCCTTGACTTGAAAGAATGGGCGCGTTGTCTGCCGCGCCCCGCCCAGAACAGTGCCATCCGCGCCCCTTGGTCTGAAGACACCAGCTTGCGCGATGCCATTGATGCGCTGCGCCAGCAAGGCGAAACCGTGGTGTGTGTCTTGCCTGGGCATGACAGCGAAGCTGACGAATTCAATTGCAACCGCGAGTTGGTGCGCCAAGGCACCCAGTGGCATGTCCAACCCATTCACCCCTGACACTTTTTCCATCTCATGAATAATTCCCAAGGTCGCAATGTGGTGGTTGTCGGAACCCAATGGGGCGACGAAGGCAAAGGCAAACTGGTGGATTGGTTGACCGAGTCGGCGCAAGGCGTGGTTCGGTTCCAAGGCGGACACAACGCTGGGCACACGCTGGTGATCAAAGGGGTCAAAACGGCGCTGCATTTGATCCCCAGCGGCATCATGCGCCCTGGTGTGGTGTGCTACATCGGCAACGGCGTTGTCTTGTCAATGAGCAAGTTGCTGGAAGAAATTGCGGGCTTGGAGGCGGCGGGCGTGTCCGTGCGCTCGCGCTTGCGCATCAGCCAAGCCTGTCCCTTGATACTGCCCTACCACGCAGCGATCGATGTGGCCCGAGAGGCTGCCAAAGAAAAGTCTGGCTTGGACAAAATTGGCACCACGGGGCGCGGCATTGGGCCTGCATACGAAGACAAAATCGCGCGCCGGGCCTTGCGGGTTCAGGACTTGAAACATCCGCAACGCTTTGCCGACAAACTGCGTGAGAACTTGGATTTGCACAATTTTGTTCTCACCCGATACCTGAATGCACCGGCGATTGACTTTCAACAGGTGCTTGATCAATGCGCATTGGAAGCCGAGCAAATTTTGCCCATGGTGGCCGATGTGTCCACCGAATTGCACCAAGCCCATTTGCGCGGCAGCAATTTGTTGTTTGAAGGTGCGCAAGGCACCTTGCTCGATGTGGACCATGGCACCTATCCGTTTGTCACCTCCAGCAACTGCGTGGCCGGCAATGCCGCCGCTGGTGCGGGCGTGGGCCCGGGCATGCTGCACTATGTGCTGGGCATCACCAAAGCTTATTGCACCCGGGTGGGTGGTGGGCCATTTCCCACTGAATTGGACTGGGAAAAGCCCGGCACCGTGGGCCATCACCTGAGCACCGTCGGCCAAGAAAAAGGCGTCACCACCGGGCGCTCACGGCGCTGCGGTTGGTTTGATGCTGCCTTGCTCAAGCGCAGTGCCCAAGTCAATGGCTTGTCCGGTTTGTGCATCACCAAGCTCGACGTGTTGGACGGTTTGACAGATCTGAAACTTTGCACCGGTTATCAGCTGGATGGCGCCGTCACCGACATCTTGCCCGCCAGCGCCGAAGATGTGGCCCGGTGCGTGCCGATTTATGAAACCATGCCGGGCTGGTCCCAAAGCACCGTGGGTGTCACCCATGTGGACCGTTTGCCCCCACAAGCTCGCGCCTATTTGGACCGCATCGAGCAAGTGTGTGGGGTCCCCATTCACTTGATTTCGACCAGCCCGGACCGTGAGCACACGATCATGAAAAAACACCCCTTTTCAACACCCTAAAGCTGATCAAACCTTTCTTGAAAGCCCAACCATGCTGACCGAAGACGGTAAACACCTTTACGTCTCTTACGACGAATACCACAATCAAATCGAAAAGTTGGCGATCAAAATCCATCAATCGGGTTGGCAATTCGACACCATCTTGTGTTTGGCCAGGGGGGGCATGCGCCCTGGGGACATCTTGTCTCGCATCTTTGACAAGCCCTTGGCCATCATGTCCACCAGCTCTTACCGCTCAGAAGCGGGCACCGTTCAAGGCCACTTGGACATTGCCCGTTTCATCACCACCCCCAAAGGGGAAATTGCCGGTCGCGTCTTGTTGGTCGACGACTTGGCCGACTCTGGCCACACCCTGAATGCTGTGATCAGCTTGTTGCGTGACAACTACAAGCCCATCACCGAGATGCGCAGCGCGGTCATTTGGACCAAGGGTGTCTCGAGTTTTCAACCCGACTTTTCGGTGGAATTTTTGCCCACCAACCCCTGGATTCACCAGCCCTTTGAAGGTTACGACAGCATGCGCCCCGAGCAGTTGTTGGCCAAATGGCAAGTGTGAAAAAGACCACGTCGCTGATCCACCACCCCTATCGGGCGCCGGTGGATTTTGAGGCGCCATTGACGGCCGTTCACAAGGCCTCCACTGTTTTTTTTCCGTCGGTCGAGGCCATGAAAAGCCGCGACTGGAAGGACAAATCCGCCTACACCTATGGGCTGCATGGCACGCCCACGACGTTCACTTTGGAAGAGCGTTTGTGTGCCATCGAAGGCGGTTTGCACTGTTTGCTCGTTCCCAGTGGTTTGGCTGCCATTGCCCAGGTCAACCTGGCNTTGTTGGCCAGNGGTGATGAGGTNTTGCTGCCCGACAACGTTTACGGACCGAGCAAGGCACTGGCACAAGGTGAGCTTCGTCAATGGGGTATCTCTCACCGCTGTTACAACCCGCTGGATGTGCAGGATTTGGCCGCGAAAATTTCACCCGCCACCCGCTTGGTTTGGTTGGAGGCACCAGGCTCCATCACCATGGAGTTTCCCGACCTGCTGGCCATGGTTCAGCTGTGTCGCGAGCGCGGGGTTTGTTGCGCGCTGGACAACACCTGGGGCGCTGGTTTGGCCTTCAATGCCTTTGATCTGACCCCCGATCAAGGCCCGCATTCTCTTGGGGTGGACATCACCGTTCATGCCCTGACCAAATACCCCAGTGGCGGCGGCGATGTGTTGATGGGCAGCATCATCACGCGCGACAACGACTTGGCCATGCGCATGAAGCTCAGCCACATGCGGCTGGGCTTGATGGTCGGGGCCAATGATGCAGAAACGGTGTTGCGCTCTTTGCCCAGCATGGCCATGCGCTACCGCGCACAAGACCTCAGCGCACGGCATTTGGCCCGGTGGTGTCAATCTCAAGCTGCGGTGTTGCAGGTTCTGCACCCGGCTTTGCCCGATTCGCCGGGCCACGACCATTGGCTGCGGGTGTGCACCCCGTCTGCCACGGGTGATATCAACCCCTTGAATGAAGATGCCAGCCCATCTACCGGTTGGGCGGCGGCTTTGTTCAGCATCNTGATCGACCCCCAATACAACGTGACGCAAGTGCACCAGTTCTGTGAAGCCTTGCAGTTTTTCCGCTTGGGCTACAGNTGGGCTGGCCCGGTCAGTTTGGTGGTCCCTTATGAATTGCACAATTTGCGTGCCACTTGGCCGGATGGCATTCGACAGGGCCATGTGCTGCGTTTTTCCATTGGTTTTGAAACCACCCAAGACCTGCAACTGGATTTGCAGCAGGCTTTCGCTATGGCATTCACAGCGCAAAGCCACTGAATTGGCACGGCTTTAAATGAGAATGGTTCTTATTTAGTTTAAACTCTCCACATCTTGGAACGGGGAGCTTATGAAGATCTTGAATGCCTGCATTGCAGCCCTGGGTTTGGGTTTGCTGGGCTTGGCGCAGGCCCAAAACACGCTCAATTTATATTCGGCCCGCCACTATCCAAACGACGAAGCGCTTTACAGTGAATTCACCAAATCCACCGGGATCGCCATTCGGCGGGTGGATGCCGATGATGCGGGCATCTTGACACGGTTGAAGACCGAGGGCGCGGCATCTCC
>JGI25911J50253_10000553_pt1 | contig 12515 bp, 10 predicted proteins | sample LauGreSBDMM110SD_3_FD_50253 | JGI IMG/M metagenome (IMG submission 50253) | reverse complement strand
TTTCTTTAGTTTCTTTAGTTTCTTTAGTTTCTTTAGTTTCTTTAGTTTCTAAATTAATAAATGGTAGTCCTGTTACATTTTTTCCGCCAAAATAATATACATCAAAACAAGCAAAAGTATTTACATAATTGCCTTTTTTATCGTGTAAAATGTGTTCTCCATCAATAATAGAGTTAAATAGCTCTTTTCTTGTACTAATACAACCACTAAACTGTATTCTCATATTTGTAGAAATAAAATACATTTTTCCAATATATGAAATATATAACAATTTTCTAGAGCCGTCCGCTTTGTCTGTAACAGTGTAATTTTGTCTAATATTTGGTATAGACCTATTAGTATCATTAATTTCTGATTCAGGTAAAATATTTATCATTTGCAAAGTAGTAGAGGATGGACCAATAAAATCTTTAATATTTACATCTAGACTACTATTTGGTTTATAATTGGGGTCCACACCTTTTACTAAGTTTAAATATTCTTTTAGCACATTTTCTTCTTCATTTACACCAATAGGATAATTTGTTTCTTGAAGACCAATTAATACATATTTAATAACTTTACGTAAATTAGTATATAAAAATTCTTTAGTATATAGACTTTTATTAGCATTAATAATAGTATTATTTAACTCAATTTCTACTTCAAAATTTTCCAATGAATTGAAAACATCAGACTCTTTTATATTAAATTGTTCCATAAGTCGACCTCTATTTGTTTTAGATGTTTTGACAATAGAACAATGAATTAAAAAGGGATAATATGGGTGACTATATTCATAACGCTTAATATATCTAAATACCTTTTTTATTGAATTCCATTGTCCGTACATTTCTTCAATTAACGGATTGTTTCTTGAGTAATTCTTTTCTATTTGGTAACTTACGCGAAAATTATAATCGTCAAAATTCAACGGACCCATTTGAGATTGGTCTTTTTTAAAATAGTCTTTTTGAATAAAACTGAGATTATGCTCATCTACTATTCCTGATAAATTATCTAATTTACAATAACTTTGAATGTTTGGCAATCCAGTTATTTGCGTTCTAACTTGATTAGAACTATTAGTCATAATTTTTAAATAATAATTTTCATTATTTAGTTTAAAATCATAATTTAGCAAACTTTTTATAATATTATAAAAATCTACTTTATTAATATTTTTAATTTTTTTAGTTCCAAAACGGATTTCAAATTCTGGAATGTTTTTTTCGCTTAATTGTGAAAATGTAGTCAAATAAGTATCAATATAACCAATAAACTGCTTACTTAATTGATTTTTTTTACTTTCATCTGATTCATCAATTAATGGATTAGCAATCATAATATTATATATTAACAGTTATTATTTATTATTTAATATTATAAATAATATCAATTTTGTTATTATTTAAAATATTTAAAATATTACTATAATTTATTAATATAGTTATAGTAATGGTAACCACCAAAAAAAAATATAAAAAATCACTAAGAAAATCAGTTAAAAAATCAGTCAAAAAATCAGTCAAAAAATATAGAAAACACGTTAAGAAACATGTTAAGAAACATGTTAAGAAACATAGAAAACGCACTTTTACAAATAGAGTTCAAATAGGGTGTTCTAAGGACAAAGGCAAAGTCATGACTGGTGGTGGTGTAAATGCTCTAAGTCAACCTTTTGAAAATGCTTATCATGCTTTTACAGGTGGTATAAGCAATACTTTTGATAATTTCTTGGGGAATCAGACTGCTCCAGATTCTAGTATTGCTGTCCAACCACATTTAAATTAGTTTTAAATACATTATTTAATATTTTTAAATACTTTATTTAATATATTTAAATGTATTATTTTTAAATACTTTTTTTAATTTATTATATTATATAATAAATGGCGTATTATAGTAAATTTGTGAAGGATTTTAGGAATTTATGTAGTCCAGCATTTATATATTTAGCTATATCGGTAATTGTTTTTATTGTAATTGCGGTCCAAAATTTTGGTAACACAACAAAATATTGTGTAGGTGCTTATGAGTGTAATTTACCAAATACATATATAATGTTTATATTTAAAGCATTGTATATTTTATTTTGGACTTTTATATTAAATTCGCTATGTAAAGCAGGATATAGAGAGATTTCGTGGTTTTTAGTATTGTTGCCTTTTATATTAATGTTTATTATATTAGGGTTAATAATAGTTTCTTACACTTCACGTGGGTTAGCATATTAAATATAACAAATTAATTAATAGTACTATATATATATGTTATTTATATAACTATTAATTAACATATAAAATAGTACTATTTATTAATAGTACTATTAATGTCCGAAAAAGAAGAACAGCTAATCCAAATGCCCGAAAAAATAGAGCCCACTAAAATAGAGCCCACCAAAATAGAGCCCACTAAAATAGAGCCTAAAGAAATGCTCAACGAATCTAAGAAAGAATCTAATAAACCATATAAGCAAGAAACAAGTACAATAACACACGACGAATTAGCTTGGCTAGTTATTGATAAATTTTTCGCAAATGACCCAAATTTGTTAGTTAAACATCATTTAGAGTCCTATAATGATTTTTTCAACAATAAAATACATAATATTTTTAAAGAAAAAAATCCAATATTGATTATGAAAGAGCAAAATGACACAACAAAAGAATATAATTATAGGGCAGAATTATATATAGGCGGACTCGATGGAAAACGTATATATTATGGAAAACCAATAATATACGATGACCACAGAGAGCATTTTATGTTTCCAAATGAAGCCCGGCTAAGAAATATGACATATGCTATAACCATTCATATTGACGTTGAAGTTGTTTATAAAATAANNAATGAACTAGGAGAGCTAAAAGAAACAACCAGTGTATTAGAAAAAATNTATTTAGGAAAATTCCCTATTATGTTAAACTCTGACTTATGTATATTAAATGGTCTTGGACCNTTNGTTAANTTTAATATGGGTGAATGTAAAAATGATTATGGAGGTTATTTTATAATTGATGGTAAAGAAAAAGTCTTAATAAGTCAAGAAAAGTTTGCGGATAATATGTTATATGTCAAAGCCGACTTTAATGATTTGTATAGTCATTCGGCAGAAATCAGATCAGTATCAGAAGACTCTTCTAAACCAATACGAACATTAAGCATTAGAATAGTTCGTCCAGATACTAAATATAATAACGGACATATAGTAGTGAATGTTCCTAATATAAGAAAACCTGTTCCATTATTTATTTTAATGCGAGCATTAGGTATTTTGAGCGACAAAGAAATTATTAAAATGTGTTTATTAGATTTAGAAAAATATGAAAATTATGTTGCGCTTTTTATTCCATCAATACATGACACCGGCAATATTTTTAATCAAGAAGTTGCCTTAAAATACTTAGCAACATTTACAAAAGGTAAAACGCTAGCGCACGTTTTAGAAATATTGATGGATTATTTACTACCACATATTGGAGATAATAATTTTATTAATAAAGCATTCTTTTTGGGACATATGGTCAAAGAACTATTACAAGTGTATAAAAACGACAAGATGTCAACAGACCGTGATAGTTTCAAATTTAAACGAGTTGAGCTGGCAGGAACTCTTATATATGACTTATTTAAAGAATATTACAGTTTACAACAAAAACACATATTTCAAAAAATAGATAAAGAATATTATTATAAAAAAGGCATATATCAAAACGACTTTATAGGACTAATCGAAAACAATTATTTTGAGTATTTTAAGGAGCGCATTTTGGAAAATGGTTTTAGAAAAGCATTTAAAGGAAACTGGGGCGCAGAAGAGCACACAAAACGGTTAGAAGTCGTTCAAGATTTAAACCGTTTATCGTATAATTCTTTTTTATCGCATTTGCGCAAATTAAATTTACCACTTGATTCAAGTGCTAAAATAATTGGTCCGCGCTTATTACATTCAACACAATGGGGTATTATTGACCCTGTTGATACGCCCGATGGTGGTAATGTTGGGTTACATAAACATATGTCTATTGGTTGTACTATAACTAGTGGATATTCAAGTAAACCAATTATTGAGTTGTTGCGAACCGTGTTTTTTATGGAGTTATTGACAGAATGTACTATTGAATATATTGCGCAATGTACGAAAGTCTTTGTAAATGGTGCGTGGGTTGGTATAATAACCAAACCAGTTGAAGTACTACAATTATTGAAAAATTATCGCAGAATTGGATTGCTACCCGTTTATACAAGTATAAGTTGGTCTATTAAAGATGATAGCATTTATATTTATAGTGATTCGGGTAGATTAACAAGACCCGTTTTCTATATAAAGAATGGGACAATTTCATATAATAATCCATTTATTTATAATAAATTGATTAGTCGTGACTATAATTTTAACGAATTATTAATTGGTTTTAATCCGTTAACTATTTTGAATAAAGATAAAAAAGAGCTAGCAATCAATTTGAATGACTTTATAAAATTAAATAGTGTATTTTTTAATTTAAAAGATTTATATGCTAATTCGGATAGTCTTGGTCTTAATGATCCATTAGAATATTTAATGGAAAAAAGTGGAATTATTGACTTTCTTGATACATCAGAAACTGAATCATCATTAATAGCAATGGCCGTTCAAAATATTACTAAATTTAGTACACATATTGAAATACATCCATCATTACTTTTAGGTATTATGGGCAACCAAATTGTATTTCCGGAAAACAATCAATTACCGCGCGACTTATTTTCTTGTGGACAAAGTAAGCAAGGCGTTAGTTTATATAACACAAATTATCAAAATCGGATTGATAAAATGGGTGTTGTTTTAAATAACGGACAAATTCCGCTTGTTAAGAGTCGTTATTTAAAATACATTTATAACGAAGAGCATACTTATGGTGTAAATGCTATTGTTGCGATTGGTTGTTATGGTGGTTATAATGTGGAAGACTCAATATTATTTAATGAAGGCTCAATCAATCGTGGAATGTTTAATACGACTTATTTTAATATGTATGAAGCACACGAAGAAAGCACAAAAGTTGCGGGTTCAAATGTAGACTCTAAATTTGCAAATGTTGAAACCTTAAATGTTATTGGAAAAAGGCCGGGTTATGAATATTCACATTTAGATAGTAACGGATTAATTACTGAAAATACACCATTAGATGATAAAAAAGTGGTAATAGGAAAGGTTACAAATAATTTAGCTAATCCAGATACATATATAGATGCGTCAATTAGTCCAAAAAAGGGACAATTAGGGTTTGTTGACAAAGCATTTATTACTGAAGGCGAAGAAGGATTTAGAATTGCTAAAATTAGAATACGGGAAGAACGCATACCAGCACAAGGCGATAAATTTTGTAGTAGGTGCGGACAAAAAGGGACATTAGGACTAATTATTCCAGAAGAAAATATGCCTTTTACAAGTGAAGGAATAAGACCAGACTTAATAATTAATCCACACGCGTTACCTAGTCGTATGACAATCGGACAACTTGTTGAAACATTAATGGGCAAAGCATGTGCTCATTATGGTGGCTTTGGAGACTGTACTGCTTTTGTAAATAAGGGCCCAAAACACGAAATATTTGGGTCACTATTGCGAAATATTGGTTATAGTTCAACTGGAAACGAATTATTATATAATGGTGAGTCAGGAGAACAAATAAATATGGAGTTTTTTATTGGACCATGTTATTATATGCGCCTTAAGCATATGGTTAAAGACAAAATCAATTATCGCGCACAAGGACCACGAACTTCGTTAACACGGCAAACAGTTCAGGGTCGAGCAAATGATGGCGGCCTCCGTATTGGTGAAATGGAGCGCGACAGTATTATTGCGCATGGGGCAACAAGTTTTTTGAAAGAGTCAATGTTAGTTCGAGGCGACGACTATTATATTGCTATATGTAATAATAGTGGAACAATTGCTATTTATAATGAGTCAAAAAATGTATTTATTAGTCCATTTGCTGATGGACCCCTAAAATTTGCCGACTCTATGGAAAATTCATTGAATTTACAAGTAATTAGTAAATATGGTAAATCATTTAGTATTGTGCGAGTGCCGTATAGTTTTAAATTATTAATGCAAGAACTCCAAGTAATGAATATTCAAATGCGCATTATTACAGAAGACAATATAGACCAATTAACTTCTATGAACTATTCTAAAACAATCGAAAATATAAAATTAACACAATTAACAGCAAAAGAAAGTAGTGAATTTGTAAAGCGCTATGAAAAGCCTTTATTAATACCAGCTAGTAGCACTGAAAGTATTGTTCAAGGAGAAAAAGAAAAAGAAAAAGAAAAAGAAAAAGAAAAAGAAGAAATTGATGATGAAAATGATGAGTCTTCAATTAATCCTGTATCATTGGAAGCTGTTGCGGCAGCAGAAGAAGCATATCAAGATTATTTGGCAGCTGAAGCTATTGATGATGAAGATGACGAAGAGCGTTCTAACCCTCCTATTAGTGTTGATACTAGTGACGCCGCGCCACCTGAATTAGAAGGTGTCGAAACTATTTCAGTTAGTCCAAATACACAACAACAAGAAGCAGCATTACAAGAAAAAAGTGAACCAAAATTAGAAGTAATAACCGACTCATTAATACAGCAAAATTTAGAAGCAGAAAAAAGCATTGAAATAAATGATGAAGATAATAGCGCCAAACGTAAGACAATAAAATTTGAGGGGCAATGATTTAAAAAATGATTTAAAAAATGATTTAAAAAATGATTTAAAAAATGATTTAAAAAATGATTTAAAAAATGATTTAAAAAATGATTTAAAAAATGATTTAAAATATAATTGATATAATAATAAAATTTAATAGTATATTATAAACAGTAATACTATGTCAAATAGCACTATAATTAGTATATATAATTCGCGAAAAAATTTATTAGAAATATTAGAAGAGCGAGGATTTTCAGTTGCCAATTATTCTAATTTTAGTATTACTGATGTCGGTATATTAACAGAAAATAATCAATTAGATATGTTATTAGAAAACAGTTCAATAAATAAGAAAATATATGTTAAATATTATGTAACAAAATTAATTAAGCCACAAAATATTTATGATATTGTAGAGGACTTATTTCATTTAGAGTCAATATTAGAAAAGAAGGACGACTTAATGATTGTTATTAAAGATGAACCCAATGATACATTGTTAGAAAATATTAAAGATATTTGGACTAGTGACAAAATTTATATTTCATTAGTAAATATTAAAAGGCTACAATTTAATATATTAAAACATACTTTAGTTCCAAAGCATACAATATTAAGTGATGATGAGAAGGAAGTTTTTATGAAAAAATATAATATTTTAGATAATTCACAAATTCCTGATATATCATATTTTAGTCCCGTTTCAATTGTTATTGGTCTTCGTCCAAACGATGTTGTTAAAATTGAGAGAGCTAGTCGCACTTCTATAACATCAGACTTTTATAGAATTTGTAAAATATATTAATAATAGACTAATATAGTATAAAAGTATAGACTAATATAGTATAAAAGTATAGACTAATATAGTATAAAAGTATAGACTAATATAGTATAAAATAATAAACTAATATAGTATAATATATATTATATATACTAAGAATGAGTGGTGAGCCGAATGTTAATTTTTACGATTTTGATGGATGTTATAGCAAACCTAGTTCCTCTAGTTTTGACATATCATTAAATTCAAGATTTTATAAGTCAGTAGTTGAAAGTGTTGCGCAATGTCAAGCAGAGGCTATGCGAAAAAATGCTGATTTTTTTTTAATGAATGATATTTCTTCATCAACTGTTACAGATAATAATAGTAATTGTTATGTTCCAAAACCAGTTTCATCAAATTTAGGGTCGTTTGTAAGTGTTGATACTATGCTTCAATTATTTAGTGATTTATTTGGAACAACAGCTAAAACAAGTGTTAGCGACACTTGCAATAATATGTTATTTAGACGAACCCCAGCTAGTCCGTTATCAAGTCAAAAATGTTTTAAATATACATTAGACGAACAAGTATATGCTCCAAAAATGCAGTTTGCTCATTATAAAAAACCAATATTAAACGAGTCTAATTTAGGATTAGCAACAAGTATTCAATCGCGCCCAACAAGTTATTATGAAAACCCAACATTACTAGCCGAATTGGGGTCATATAAAGAGTTATTATATATTGATCAAACAAATGTTCAAGCAAGTGGTCCGTTATATAGAACATTTAAGAACTTTATATGTAGTCCAAGTCAAGAAAATGAGAGATTGTTTGATATTCAATTGGCGAATTTACAAGCTAAATACGATAACTTAATAGGAAAAACAGATGACATTAGTGTTGATTTATCTAATATAAATTATTTAAAAATGGGAGATAATAATACAATAATGGCATTAAATGCTAGAATAGCTAGCAAGAAGCAAGAGTTAGCTAACTTATTAGGCTCGGGAGGAGCAAATAATGGTAGATTAAGTGATAATGTTTTTTTAACACAATTTAAGATAATAGAAAATGGAATATTGCTATTTATAATGGTGGTTATGTGTTTTATGTACTATAAAACACGAAATTTAAAAACTATTACTATGAATAATATAGTAAATGCTAGCACAAGCACAAGCACAAGCACAAGCACAAGCACAAGCGCTAGCACAAGCGCTAGCACAAAAACTAGTTCAGTTCCTAGCACAAATAATCCACTGAATAGCGTAGTAAATAATCTTGTTAATAATGCTATAAAAAAATAGGCAATCTTAGTAGTTAATACTTAATAATACTTAGTAATACTAAGTAATACTAAGTAATACTTAAGTAATACTTAGTATTTAAAAAATAAATTAATTAATATAATATTTTATTATATTAATTAATACTTAGTATGAATAATGATGAATTATTTGTCGATGTTTTACAAAATAATTCTTTACTAAACAACAAAAATTTACTAGAAAAAACTCAAAAAACTCAAACAACTCAAAATAGTGTTTCATATATGTCTATTGTTGACTCAATAGACTATTTAGGATGTATTAATAATAACTGTACTAAAATTGAATGTAATTGTAAGCCTAATGAAAACTGTAACTGCTCTAATTCTAATGTAAAAACTAGAACAAATCAGACTAATAAGACTAATCAGGCAAATCAGGCAAATCAGGCAAATCAGGCAAATCAGGCAAATAGTGCCAATAATTTTATATCAAAATTAATAGATTTTTTATTTATATTTATACAATTGCTATTGTTTGTATATATAGTATATAACAGGGCATCACATTATTTAATATATTCTTTAGGAATTACACTAATTTATATTTTTTATAGAATGTATAATGTTAACTTGTTATAACTTGTATAATGTTGACTTGTTATAACTTGTATAATGTTGACTTGTTATAACTTGTATAATGTTAACTTGTTATAACTTGTATAATGTTAACTTGTTATAACTTGTATAATGTAAATATATTTTAAGTAATTAAATAAAATATATTAACATATTAAGTTAAGTATAGATGAAAATTAAATTAAATGCTACTACTAATGGTAATATAAAACAAGTATTATATATTTTATTTTTTGCTAGTATTATTGTAATAAATATATATTTAATAAGTATAACTAATTATAATTCACTTGAATTTGGATTTGGACTAGTCAATGAAAATAAAAGCATACATAATTCTATAATAGAAAATTTTGATGTAGAAAAGTATGTAGACCTATGTAAAAATAGGAAAACAAATTTTTATGATCTTACACCCTCAAAACTAACAAATGCTTTAGATGTTTCGTCTAACTCTGAGTGTGAATTAGCATGTGATAACGCAAAGTGTGATATATTTTTATTAAAAGACATAAGTAACTCAACTATGAAAAAATGTAGATTATTTAAAGACCCTAATACTAATCCAATATATGACATATCTTTAACTTTAAATTGTGAATCTAATATATTACCACCTAATGATTATGGAGTATATAATGGTTATGGATTTGTAAATAAAAATTACTTTGAAGACAAGAAATCCGGATTTCAATATATTGACCGATATTTAGAAGAAACAGAATTGATTATTGATGATTTATCTTATATAGGTTATTTAAATAAGAAAGCTAATGATTTAGATTTAACTAATATTAGTAGTAAAAATTTGTATGACTATATAGAAGACCAAAAAATAAGTATATACAATACTATTTTAAATTCTATTAATAATGTTAATAATAGACTGTTTAATAATAGTAAAAATATATTGTTTACCGATTTATTTAATCATTCTTTAAGTCATAGTGAAATTAGCAACAATGTTTTAATACCGAAGACGAGAGATTTGTCTTTTATTGATCTAATAAATAATTCCGGCACAATAAATGCTAATTCAGAATTATTAAAAAATAGGCAAAATACATTACTAACTAATTCTAACTCAATAAATAGCATATATTTAATTTTATTCATTATAATGGTATTAACATTAATATTACTAATTTTATACAATACAAATATTATAGGTGAATTTGTATTATTAAGTTATTTTGTTTTTATTATAGTTCTAATACTATTTATAAATAATATTGTAAAAATATAATATATAACATATACTATGTTATATGTAGACCCTTTAGGAAAAGTTACTGAAATAAATTATGCTAATAATCATATTAAGAAATTGAGAGAAAATAAAATGTTATATGAAGAGAGATTGAAGAGCGTTCATAAAAATAACTATTCAAATAATATAATTTTTGCAGTATACTCTGTATTGGCAATCATTTTTATTTTGATGGTATTATATTTATTAAGAAAATTACGTATTTAATAATCTATATTTTATAATGTTATTATAAATATAAATGGGAAATGTGGAAATTTCTAATGATTTATTACTAGATATATTAAAAGAATCTGATGTATATACTGCTCCAGATTTGATTGAAACCGAAATTAATAATGCCGTTAGTGAATTTTTAATNAAAAAAGACAATATTTTTACAAACGTGTTGGGTGATTTTATGATTAATAACGANCACGGNCAAGAGTCAACTATTAAAAATGTGTATGATAACATAAATCAAAGTAATCAAAATAAGCTTAGACATATTGAAATAATTAACTATAATGATAAGGTTAATAAAGAATATTTAAACATAATTATGGTTATAATTTTTGTATGTATTATTATAATTCCGTTAGCAATTGCTAATAAGAATAATTTGCTTCCAAATAGTGTAACATTAGTATGTTTGGTAACATTATTGTTTTTGGCTAGTGCTTATATTTTGTATAAAGTTGTTGATATTTATATGAGAGATAATATAGATTTTGATAAAACTCGCATTCCATATGATAGAAACGCAGCACAATTGGAAAAAGAAGGTAAACTTATTAGAAAGAGGAATCCATTAACATCACTAACATTAACTTGTGTGGGACAAGATTGTTGCGATGGGTCGATGGTTTATGATTATGCGAAAAATAAGTGTTTGATGACTGAAAATTTTAATAATTTTTTTGAAGGACATGAAAATCGTGAAGGTGTAATGAAGGTGCTAATGAAGGTGCTAATGCTCTAGTTGAGCCATTTGGAGTAGGTTGTGCTAAAGACTTTTTATTACAAAAATCATTTAGTTTTTCAAATGGAATATTATTTCATATTCCTTTAAACATTTAACATTTAACATTTAACATTTAACATTTAACATTTAACATTTAACATTTAACATTTACATTTAACATTTAACATTTAACATTTAACATTTAACATTTAACATTTAATATTTAACATTTAACATTTAGAAAACGAGAATTATAAGCAAGTTTTAATATATTATACTTTTAATTTTATTTAGTGTTAAAATTAAATTAAAAGTATAATATATTGCTCTATATTAGTTAATATATAGTATGGGAAATAAACAATCAACAGCACATTANACACCCGGCGGCTTTGCTATGGAATGTAATTGCGAGCGCGTTATGCCGCAAGTTATAAAAGAGTGCTGTGAAGCGGTCAGCACAGGTGTTGAAGGAACATTTTTAGCGGGTCTTGATGGAATGCTTGGTCCAAATGCTACTTTAATAACAAGCGCATTAACCGAAACAGATTGGCAAACAAAATATAGTAATTATGTACAAAATATTAACACAGCGGGTGGTAATAATATTGAACCATTTGCCGCATCAGCACAAGACCTTAAAAATCAGAACTATTGTGACTGTGATGGTGCCGCAACACAAGTTATAAGACAATGCGAAGAAGGTTCAAAGAAAGCGGCAGAAACTATTGGTGACATAATAGATGAAAATAGCGATTTATTTGATGGATTATATAGTGCGGGACAGGTTGNGGGTAATTATGCTAGTTCAAGTAATCCAACTCAAGAACCTGATATTGTATCTGACCCNTCTACAGAGACAGGTGTTAGCACATGGTTAGCAACATATTTTACTCCAACACGCACATCTAGAGTTGAAAATTACGAAGACATTGGGTTATATAAGTTTGT
>JGI25911J50253_10000550_pt1 | contig 12576 bp, 13 predicted proteins | sample LauGreSBDMM110SD_3_FD_50253 | JGI IMG/M metagenome (IMG submission 50253) | reverse complement strand
AATTTGTCTAAGGGGACAACTCTGAAACACCCTTCAGTAGTATCTCCTTTGATAGCAGTCACTACACGTGATTCGCTTGTGCCGGGTTGCGGCATTGCAGGACCTAAATCAAACCATTCTGATCCTGCTGACATGTCAAAGTGCTGTTCCATTAATCTAAATTTCATTCTTCAATTACCTCATCTTCTTTAACTGGCATGTCGGGGATTTTTTCTGTATCACCGTCATTAGCAAATACAAATCCTAGACCTAGCAATGTTTCCATTTCAAATTCTGTACAGTTACCACGGAAGATAAAAATTCTGCGAGTCAGGTCATCTTTAGCATAGTAAATTCTATAGCTTACACGGGGTACATTAAGTTTGTCAGCCAACATTGACATAGTAATCTCGTCACCCCAATCTTCGGTGACTGAGGACCTAGTTTGCTCATAATAAAAATCTTTCATCATACTCGTTCCTTTTTAACACGACCAATACGACTTGCCTTGTTCCAATCGTAAGCAACACCATCTGGGCATACTCCATCCCTAACTGCATCTACTCCAAATATTCCACAGACTTCAAAGTCCGGACCTTTGATTGTTACAAACATACTAACTGTTTTGGCAAATGCCATTGCTTCGTCTAATGTTTCGCAGCCGTACAAGGGCAATAAATTCTTGCTGATTACTTGATAGTTTTTCTTTTTCATAAATGTATTATAGCACCAAAAGGTGCTATAGTCAAACGGGTGTTGTATTTTTACAACAGATTATTCTTTAGCGTAGAATATAAAATCGTTACTGAACATCCCTTCGGGTACTTGTACCTCTAGAAAATGCATGCCAGCTGAAGGTAACGTAGCAAGAGTAATCGACATCCTTTCAAACATTCCAATACTTACAGTTCCGTTGACTCTTTTGCCATCAACGTAAATAAGTGCATCTTCTTTAAAATGTCGACCGCTAACGGTCATACTGAGGCGGCCGGCGGTAACAGTTGGAAAATTTTGTCTACGTTGATCATCTATCGATCCCGCCCCCCACAATGCCGGTTGCGGACTATCGACATCTGCTCGAGCACCGTGATGTGCTGTAAAAGTCCCAACAAACTTTCCTTGTACTGCTTGTTGTACCAGCTCAAATCTTGTGTAGGATTTTTTACTATTTTTATCAACGTAGACGTTGTTACTATATTGAAGATCAACAACCTTTATATTCGTCCCATCTAAGAAAACTCCGTTAACTTCTAATACTACTGCACCCTGATCACCAGCTTCTTCCAATGCAGATACTAAATCTTGATTAAGGTATGTAGTAGCTTCGGACGATATTGTTAATTGTCTAGCAAATGCTCCTGCAAATCCTGTACTACCTTCGAGCATCATATCCCACACTGGATCAAATCGATAGCGTGGCCCTCCATCACCACTCCAACTCAGTTGCCAAATGGTAAACTCATCTCGGCCCTCGTCGGCTATTTTCGAAAACCACGGAAATGCAATGATAGATGACCGGCCTTGAACGTGGGTAAGAAACCTATCAGATGCACCTCTGTAGGTTGTTGCCTTAAGGCCATTTGCTGGTTCTGGAGATCTTGCACTTGAGCCAAACGGAAGTCTGTGGCAGTCGCCGCAGACCGTGGGCTGATTAAATCCGCTGGTTGCTTGATTTAAAGGAAAGTTTCTAGGATTCTGGTCTCCCTCAACATGCCATAATGAAAATCCTTTTTGTGCTTTTTGTGTTAACTTATTATCATAAGGTTTCATAGGTGCAGGAGGATAAGGCACACTTAACAAATAAGTGGCCATATCATTTCTTTCTACGGTGGTCAATGCACCTGTTCCTTTTTTACCGGGCATATTCATAATGGTTGCCAAGTTATCATCAATAAGATGTCTTAAACAACTTAACGGATTATTTTTAGCACAACTAGAGAACAGACCGTATGGATTACCTTTAGTGCCGTCCCAATGATAAGGTTCTGTATCACGAAGGCCCCTAACAGGCATCGTTGCTCTAGGTTGCACTTGGTTGCCTCTATGAACCGGGGGTGCAGTCAGTATCCACAATAATTGATCAGTATGCCCATTTGGGTGGCAACTAGCGCATGAAAATGTACTGGTTGCTGATGCAGATGCTGTATTAAAAGCAATCCGTCCACGTTTGACTGCTTGATGTGTTGGATCTTCAAGAGGAATTGTTGCTATCAATCCTAAACTTTTTGCATTTGATACATCAATTAACGATACTGAATTGTCTAACGCATTGTAAACCCATACTTTGGACAGAATACCTTTTTCAAGTGCAATTCCTCTTGGCCCGGATCCTACAGTAATTTGATTTAATACTAATCCAGTTCTAGCATCAAGTGTAAACACTTTATCTGAAGCAGATGCTGATGCTATAATTGTTGAATCGTCTTCGGATATCTGTATGGCATAAGGTGTGGCCAGAGCTTGATTTTTTTCAGGGTGTTGCGGCGGCAACGGTTCTAAATTAAAAAATACTTTATCAATATCATGATTTTTAAAAGTAAGTGAAGTTATTTGATTTAGATAAGGGCGATTTTGTAATTCACTTAGTCCGTGTTTCTTAGTCCCAGCTTTGCCATTAACTTCATTACGTGCATCTGTCTGTGCAATAAAGATATTACCTTTAGAATCAACTGTTAGACCGTAGAGGAGAGTTCCTAGTGTTTCTAAAACTTTTATTGGCCTATCTATTTTAGTATCATAGATAAGAATATCGTAGTCCGGAATTGACGGATGCTTGACAATGTCTGCTTGATAACCGGCTGACAGTGCATTAGTGCTATGAACTACATGTTCCCATGCATCAAATGTAACTAGGTTACCGTCAATTTTGTATTTGTTGCCTCCGGACAGTTGAGTCTTGTTTCCAGATTCAAATGGAATGACATAGAGTTTGTCACCACGCACTACAATGGCTCTTGGATCTTGTGCTTTGATTTTTAAACGATTAACAATTTCTCTTGACTTAACATCTACTACTGCTATTTGGTTTGTAGAAGACAGCGCCACGTAGGCTTTAGTATTTGATGCAAATGCAATGCCAACTGGCTCATCAAATAAAGTGGCTTTGTTTTGATTAAATTCTTGAATTGTTGCTATGACAACGTGAAATGTGGGACTCTTGGGATCACTGTCAATCACACTCACTGAATCTGAAACGTGATTGGATACCCAAACTTCCTTACCATCGGGGCGAACTGCAATGCTTACTGGATCAACACCAACATTGATTCTTGTAAAAATCTTTTGATTTTTACGATCAATTACATCAACTGTTCCGGCTGGTGTATTAGTTACGTAGACATAGTTACCGTTGACGGCAATTGGGTTTGCATGTGGACTTTCCATAGATGGACGTCCAACTGTTTTTAAATTCTGCGAATATGCACCTAAAGATGCTATTGATATCACTGCTGATAACAGTAATTTGGGTAAGAATTTTTTTGAGTTCATTTAAATCTCTTATGTTGCAATACAGTTATTATAACATCAAACGGCTTCTTTGTCAAACTCTCCAAATCTCTTTGAAACCTTCTTCTTCAGTTGGGTACTCGAAGTTATCAATCATACCTTGTACCACTACCCAAGGAACTTGTTTACCCGGACGACTAGCCAATCTGTACTGTAGTTCTTCTAAATTGGGCGTAGAAAATACAATGGCAATGTGCTCGTAGTCCGGTAGAGCATTAAACTTGCGAGCACGACTTGCAATAGTTGTGCTAGTCTGATCCCAAACAATATCCAACTGCATTGCCGAAGCCATGTTAACATTAATCATCATCTGTTTGACAGCAGTGGGCATGTATTCTTCAAATATCTCACTGTAGGTCTTACCCTGATCCTGGGCATATCCTTCGACATGCTGATCAGTAGAAACATACTTGTGATCCTTTTTATCCTCACCGAGCCAGTCTTGATTTTTATACCAGGTACTTTTTCCTGCGGCTGGAATTCCAATTAATTGATAGCACTTTGGCATTTGATTCTTTGAAGTTAAATGGTGTAGTTGGCAGGATTCGAACCTGCAAAGACAGTCTAAGACCAAGCCCTATGCCCTCCTTGGCCCTTTCGGGCTTTGGAGGAGGTCTACCAATTCCACTCACAACTACATAGTAATTATACTATATAGCGGTTTTTAAGTCAAGAGAAAAGGCAAGCTCTTTCGAACTTGCCTTTAGGGGTTACTTAAAGAGCGTAACGATCACTCATTACAGTCTTAAGCATGATGCCTTCTGGAGTGAACTGATCCAAGTCAGCGGCTAGCAAGCTAGTCATGATACTTGGGCTAAATCCACTTACCAATGCGACACCACTCTTGTCAGCGGCCACAGGCACATTGCTGGTACTGTTTAGATTCCAGAAAACAATCTGTGGCACAGTGTAACCTGCATCTGCGAACTTGCGTTCGATCATTTGCATTGCTGTGTCGTCGAAACGAGCACATTGGTTAAACTGCATGTCTGACAAGATCAGCAACATCTTTGGCATGTCGCTTGCTGGTACTGCGCCCTTGACCGCAACGTCTAAGATTTTACTCATAGCCTTGTGTAGGTCAGTGCTCATTTCCCAGTTGCTCTTACTCATTTGTTCCACCTTTTGAACGATGTTACCCTTTAGAGTAACAAGTTCTGGCTTGCTAGAGAAAGTCAAGAATGTGTCCTTGAACACGCCCTTGTTCTTATCTGCTAGGTACAAACCTAGGCCAACTGCAACATCCAAGCAACGGACGCTAGTGTTACCGCCTGCGGCGCAGGTCATAGAACCACTTACGTCAACTAGAGGTAGGATACTTGCGTCACCTACGTAGTTTGGCAGAGCGTCCCATTGTGCGATCACATGATCTGTTTCAGTCTTGTCAAACTTCACATATGAGTGTGCAATACCCTTCAACACATCGTGTGGATAAATTGCCGAAGCATTAACCTTCACAGTTGAGTCCTTGGCAACCAACTTGGCCACGTACTCTGCGAATGCAGGTGTGTGACGGTTGAACGCCTTCTTGTAGTTGCGTGAAGCAACACTTGGCACGTGACTGAAGTTGATGTTATCCCAGTCGTTGGCACACATTTGTGTTTCAACAACCTTGGTAAGACCAACAAGGCTCTTACGGTACTGCTTTGGACTCATTCCGAAGAATGCTCGTACTTCAGCCGCGATCTTGCCCTTACGAGGAGTCCACTTTGCAGCCAAGCCATTGCTTGCACGAAGGGCATCGCCCAACATGGTATAAGCGGCTGACTTCAACACAGGACCTTGGAAGACAAAGATGTCATCCCAACGACCTACTTCGGGAACCTTGCGAAGCAAGGCCAAGGCAGCGTCTGGATCACGCTGTTCTAGATGTACTAGAATGTCGCGGAACAATTGACGTTCACCTGCACCACCACGGACATCACGTGCCCATTGTGCGATGCGTAGTGCCACATCTGAGTTTTCCACATAAGCGGCTGTGAAGTCGCCTGTGATGTTCTTACCACGGCTTGCGCCAATGTTATAGAACAAGTCAACACACGCCGAAGCTGTTGACTTACGTGCCTTCATACCGTTTGTGGTACGGGCTTCTTGGTTTGCTACTGCTGATACAAATGCGTTCATTTTATTTCCTTTCAGGTTATGTTTTTTTCAGTTATGGTTGAAATTTAAAGTTGCTGTTAATAACCTATTAACTTTAACAGGATGAGCGAAACGGTAAATTTATTTTCTGGTCCAACCCCATCCCCTGTATATCGGTTCAGTTTCTTAGACCATATCAACAGTTCTTGTTGCCTAGTTTGTCTTTTTCTGTACAAACATCATAGCATGTCTTTCCATATTGTCATCTATTCCATCGCCGCCTGTTGCCAGGAGTGTTGCCACTGTCTTCCGACCGCCTTCTATAGCATTAGCTTGAGTTAAGTTTGAATTGCTGTAGTCATCCTATGACTAACAGGATCGTTGTTGACTGCTTTTATTTTACACAGGCCATCACTCTGTGCTCGTTAGTCTTGCTTCAATAGACCCCTTCAACGCTCGGTGTTTTTACGCACTCTGCTCCAGTTTCTACCACAGTGTCTAACAGTTCATAATGAATATGAGATTTGCTGTACCGATCCTAAAACTTCTTAGCTTGCATTACTGCTTGCCATGTGTCTATTATATGCTCTATATGCGAGCTTGTAAACTATTTTGGTTAAATTGCTTTGGTCTCGCTGGTAGGAATCGAACCTGCATCTGAGTCTTAGGAGGACCCCGTTCTATCCATTGAACTACAACGAGTTATATGGTACCTGGACACGGTTTCGAACCGCGGACATCCTGCGTGTAAAGCAGGCGCTCTACCCCTGAGCTATCCAGGCATGTTGGTAGCGGGACTTGGATTTGAACCAAGGATGGCTAAGGCTTATGAGACCTCGCTGGTGACCGGACCCTTCCCGCAATATATTTAACCTGTTCGATGAATTAAATGATAGCCAAATTGGGTTTGAACAGGTTTACTGATAGAACCGATTGTTGTTGCTTGAGTAGCATCTTCGAATGGCTTAACCATTTGTCCTGGTCCAAACTCACCTAAGTCTCCGCCCCGTGCTTTACTTGGGCACTTGCTATGCATTTGTGCCAATGATTTAAAATTCATTTCATTTGCTTCTGCAAGTATTGACTGTGCTTGCTCTAGTGTGTCTACTAAAATATGACTTGCTCTCATTTATATTCCTTTGTTAATTGGTGGAGAACATTTTTGAGGTATCCCCGTTGAAGCAGATCACTGCTCACCTGTTACATCCCTCTTAGTACTATTACCTGCCCTAAGGGTTAGCTAGCTACCTTAGCGACTCATACTGGATAATGTAACTTATCCGCTGTCTTTGGTCGGTGTGACACGATTCGAACATGCGACCACTGCGTCCCAAACGCAGAGCTCTACCAGGCTGAGCTACACACCGTATTTCTTTCTAACTTTCATTCCAACATATGTGCCACAAAATGCACCTAGTCCTGCGGGTATAAGTGACCAATGATCCGTGGTGTAGTTTATAACTGCTACACTGGCAATAATGTACACGACAACTGCCCAGGCACTAGCGGCCATGGCACGATCATTAGCCACTGCTCTTAGGTAGAATGTGTAAAACACATCTGTAAAGAACAAGGCAAAAAATGTTATAATATATTCTATCATATAAATTTGGAGCGGGGTAGGAGATTCGAACTCCTCTAGCTAGCTTGGAAGGCTAGAACACAACCACTATGCCAACCCCGCACACTTTATTAAAATATACTCCCAACAAGTGTCTTATGCTTGTTGTACCGTGTGTTATACACATTTCCTTTGACGTTGTCGAGGCTCCCCCGGGTTTGGGCTATGTAGACGAAAGTATATTTTAATAAAATTAATGGTGCCCCATGACAGAATCGAACTGCCAATAACTGATTACAANACAGTTGTTATACCATTTAACTAAAAGGGCAAATTTATTACGCACTACTTACCAGCGTTGATTACTTATCAAACAATTTGGCGGAGAGTGAGGGATTTGAACCCTCGGTACAGGTTTATGCCCGTACGTCTTCTTAGCAGGAAGATGGTTTAAGCCGCTCACCCAACTCTCCAATATTGGTGCCCCAGGTCGGACTCGAACCGACACGCCTTTCGACACGAGCTTCTAAGACTCGCATGGCTACCATTACATCACCGGGGCTTTCTATTACTTACCATTTGTTAGTAGCACAGTTTACTATTCTTCTCTGCCTGATGTTAATTACCTATGGTAATCAATTACTAGTATCACAGGACTCCGATCCAAACAAGGTTAGCTGTGTACATTAGCCGACGAGCTATGCTACTAACAAATGGCGTCCCGTACCAGATTCGAACTGGTGTGATCGCCGTGAAAGGGCGGTATCCTAGGCCTCTAGATGAACGGGACAATTAATTTTTAAAGAACATTTAGTTAATTTCTTAACTTATGCACTTATTATATACTCTGTTGACCAGGGTGTCAACCTTTAGTGTTGTATTTTTACAACGTGTTTGGTCGGTCCTGAGAGGATCGAACTCCCACCGCTTGTTTCGAAGACAAGCATGATATCCATTTCACCAAGGACCGTTATACTGCGTAGTCTTTAAATTCAGTGACCAATTGGTCAAAGGTCAACGAGTCGTCTCCCTTCTTTAACACTATACTCACGCACCAACGATTTTTATTACTAGAATTTATAACTGTGTGTGGAGCACCTGCTTGTACTATTGTGGGAGTTCTAACAAATGTTCTGGCCATCTCTTCCGCACTGTCGGGATCAATTATGTAATAGGTATCACCAGTAGCTGTTATTTCTTCTACTTTGACATGTGTTGGATCTTTTTCTTTGTACCAAATCATTGGACATTCTTGATTACCGTAGACCCAATTCATCTTAGGAAAATCTCCAACGACTCCGGTGTCAACATGTATAGGCCAAATTGGATGAAAAAAATTAGTTTTAAAAACTTGTGCGCTTATCACACGCAGATCCTTGCTTTTCAATAAGGCCAAGAACTTGGGATTTAGGTCTGATAACTCTAAATCCCAATGCCAGCTGAGTTCCAAATTGGGGTCTTTTATGCCCTTGTGCAAAATACTTATATCCGCTAGTATGCTGGAGCCAATGTTTAGATCAAGATGTTGATAAACTTTCATTAGAATCTACTCTCAAATGATGTTATCAGTTGGCGATTTTTTGGTAAGCCCGAAAGATCTATAGGATCAAAGTAATGATGAATTTCTACTCCCTGTTCTTTAAGAGAGTCAACTGATAATTTAATCAACGGAACATACTGGTCTTTAAACTCCTCATACCACATCCTATAAAATTGTTCGGTATGGTAGTCAACGTAAATTTCTATGTAGGAGTTGTCCTCTGATAATTTATGATCAATAACAGAATAAGGATTACCCTCAAACAAATAGCATGTTGATAGTTGACTGTAATGGGGATTATTCCACAGTATATCTACTATGTTGGTTTCTAGTTTTTCAAAGGTAGCAATAGTTCGAAATATCATGATCTCATATTTATTGCCTTAATGCGCTATGCTAATAAAACAGGGCCTCTGCGGGCCCTGTATGATTAACGTAACACTGTTGTTGGTATAGGTTGTTTTGGTTTAGTTGGGAAAGCAAAATCATGTTCTTTGTGATGAACTCTACGATTCATCAACGGATTCTTGAATCCAATGCCCATTAACAATACCGGTGTGTCTGACAGCCCCAGTAGTTCTTTGATAGCAATGCCGTCGAAACAAGCACAGCAACCTGTGCCATAACCCATTAGGCTGGCTGTTAGATTTAAATAACCTGCGGCAATACCAATGGCCATGTCTCTATCACGTACCCATTCGTCTGCTGTTTTACCACTTTCAAGCCATGCTTGAGTTTCAGCTGATCTAACGACTGTGTCTTCGGCCAGCATCTTGGTAAAATCGTTGTCTTCAAAAACAACAAGTAAATTAGCCAATGTTTGACTGTTTGTTGTTAGATCCGTAGGATCCATGCTTCGTCCAAATCCCACTGTGTTTGCGTGTACTGATTCAATAATGTCACGATTTGTAATAAAATGTGCTTTATAGAAAGCAATGTTCTGCTTACTTGGGCATTGTGTAGCCGCAGTGATCAGCAGTTGTAAATCTTCTTCTGGAACTTCTTTAGTTAGATCCCAGTTGCGTTGGCAGTGTTGACTGCGGTGGATAGCCTTGGTAATATGGCTGTGTTCTGACATAGTTTCTAGCATGGTTGTCTCCTCCTAGTATAACTATTTACCAAAATTTTTGTATATTTGGAGCGGGATATCGGGGTCGAACCGATGACCTAAACGTTGGCAACGTTTCGCTCTACCACTGAGCTAATCCCGCATAAATTTGCTTTTTACTTCGTTAAAACTAGGGTTTCCTTCGAGTCGTACAGTAAGTACTGTTCTATAGCTCTTATCACGGCTACTGGTAGCACTGTGCGGAACCGTAGTATTTACTAACATCGGGCTATCGTAGATCTCAATTTGATCTAATTTTTTAACACTCCCGAGCCATTTTAAGTCTACGTAAGAATTGCCATCTTCCATTTTTATTATAGTTTCTTCACGTTCACCGTCAAACCAAAACATTTTAGTATTTTCGCATCCTTCGACGGGGATCACAATTGAACAGTTTACTATGGCATCACTTGTAATATCATAGTCTATGTGTGTATTTGTGTGGACCGGTGTAAAGTGCAATCTTCTTTTAAATGCGTAGGCATATCGAAGATTGGGCAATCCAAAGGAATTTAACTCACTGTTAAATTTCTCTAGTATATCACTTGGTAAAGCAACATAGATAACATGCATGTTTTCTTGATCATATGCCTTCATGACGGAAGCAGTATAATCTTGTAACAAGTTAAATGTATCTAAGTGGATAGATTGATATAATGTATTCAACTCTTTTCCTAAGAATTGGTATTACCAATTCTATCATCGATGCATGAATCTTACTCGTCTCTGCCTTTAGAAGTTTTGACTTTTTGGTTTGCAACATATTCTGCCTGCGCTAAACTTCTGCGGATGACACCTCGTAGATGAGGGTCAAGTATAGTTGCTAGTCGACGCTTGGTTGCTTTTGATAATTTAAAGGTTGATGGTAGTTTCATATGGTTCTCTTTGTGAATGTACTTATCTTGTTCTCTGGTAGGACTTAATAGAATTGAACTATTATCTTTACCATGTCACGGTAATGTTCTGCCATTAAACTAAAGTCCTAATAATGGAATGTGTATCTATGTAGCACACGTTCTGCTAGAATAGCAGGATCATCTTGATCTCGCTTGTGTAGGGTTAATACTTGATCACTTAGCACAATGTCCCCTATCTCCCAAACATGAGTGTATATAAATTCTGGTTTAAAGCAGTGTTCTTTTAGAGCTTCTAATAATGTTGGATCGCTAGGGAATGTACATTTATTGTTGTAGTGGAAATATAATCCGGGCTTGCCCTTGTCACTTAAATTTATCAAGGGCATGTTATAGAATTCTTCTTTGTTCTTTAACATAAGATCATATTGAAACTTGGGCAATCCTTCAGCCCATATTTCAGGAGCATATTCATATCTACCAACAACGTTTTGACAACGAGTTTTTAACTCGTCACTCATGGCAGCATAGGCCAATGTAGTATCCATCCAACTAGTACTAGTACCAACACAGGCTTCCGATACACCTTGTAGTGCAACACCCCGTGCCCTATTGAAAGGACCGTTCATGTTACTGTGCCAATCAAGTTTGCCTTCTCCAAAGATGCCTGTTGGATCTCCTTTGATCTTTTTGCCGGTTACTCGTTGTACAGGAAAGTCTTCATCTGCACCAACATAGTTAAATGGGTCAACGTAACAGCCCTTATAATCATCGTAGAGTACAGATCCGTCCATTCGCCATACACTTTGATCCCAATTGGCAATTTTTCCTATGCCTTCGATTAGACCAGCATACGGAACAACTTTTAATGGTTGATTTTTTAATACTACAATCAAGTTGTTTAAAAAGATATCTTTTATTTCTGCGTAATCTGTCGTGGACAATGTAGAAATATCCAAATCTAATATTTCTACTCCGCAATTATTCAGTGGTTTTATTTTCATAAAATTACTTATTGTCGGAGTAGAAATATTAGATTTAAAACTGAATTACAAGTCTAATTTATAATTGAGTTGATCTTTATATTTTTCAATACTGCGTTCGAACAATTCCTCGCACTTGACTGAATGTTGAACACCGGCTACAGCAAGTAGAAATTTTTTCTTTCCCTTGTAGTCGCTGCCGTGTAGCTGTGTACCGTTACTCCAACAAAAACTATTTGTATCTTTTGGAAGATCTATGTAGGTTGTGTCTCCGCGTTCAATGTCTACAACATACAGAGTAGGCTCGGGATTTTCATCGTGTAACATACACCGAAATTCAGTGGGACATTTCCAAAATGCTCCTTGATCCTGATGAGGATAAATTTCCTCAACACTTTGCCATATGAATATAGAAGTAAAAGTATGTATTGGAAAATATTCAAATGCTTGTTCTAAAATTCTTTTTAGCTGTTTGTTGTTGCCCTTGTAGACTTTGCCAGTCCATGAATGATCCTCTAATGGGGACATTTCATGTTGGTATAAATGCAGTCCTTTGAACGAAGGCACATGCCAACTACTAGCCATGCCCCTGGGGTGATCCTCTTTGGGCCAGGGTTCTGCCGCATCTACTTTTGTTCGAAGGGTATCAATAGATTCTTCTTCCCATAGTGCTTTAAATTCTTCAATATCGGGGATTTCTATTTTTGGTATGTCTAAAGGCAACCACTTGATATCTTGATATTTCTCACCTAGTGCTGTCATACGGTCTATATATTCCTGGGGAAGTTGTAGACCTTGAAATGACCCAGATGTTGAAAATTCTTTGTTGTAGCCATTATCGGATAAAATACTTTCTCTAATTTTGTTAATTATTTTTTTGTCCATACTGGTATTTATCAGCAAAATGGTCCCTCTGCTAGGATTCGAACCTAGAACGCTCGCTAATCTGGCGACGATGCTGT
>JGI25911J50253_10000547_pt1 | contig 12614 bp, 10 predicted proteins | sample LauGreSBDMM110SD_3_FD_50253 | JGI IMG/M metagenome (IMG submission 50253) | reverse complement strand
AAACCGAGTTGCTCGGCCAGATCGGCGGTGGCAGCGGCATGGTCCAAATGCCCGTGCGTGATCCATATGTATGTCAGCGTGATGCCCAACTGTTTGCAAGCGGCGAGCAACACATCGGTGTCACCGCCCGGGTCGATGACGGCAGCGGTCATGCCCTCGTCCTCCCAGACCAGAGAACAGTTTTGTTGGAAGGGCGTGACGGGGATGGTTTCGTAGTGGAGCATGGGGGGATGAGTCTGTTGGACGGCAGAGTTTAGAGCTTGGATTCACATGGCATGAGAAAAAAAAGTAGGTGCCAGTGTTCAATATGAACAAAACTTCCATCAATACGTGCTCTCCAGAACCGGAAGGCGCTCCCTTTTTGACATGAAATCTTTTGAGGCCGTCATGCCTAAAGCGAAGAAGCCTGACCAATCGGTCGGACGCGGCGTTAAGACAACGCTTTCACCTTCCCGGCGAATAAAAACCTCGCGCACCGAATCCGCAAAACGGTATTCCTGCGGCATGGTGACTGTTTGTGAACGGTTGTTCCTACCGATGCGCGCAGTCGGTCTAGAAAAATGTGATGTCATATATTAAATTTTATGGCAATAATTTCGACTCAAAATCCGCTGATGAAAAAGGCAGCTTTCAATCGAGAATTGCTGCGTTGAATCCATAATAGACGTACTTAAAATCCAGATTAGACGGGCCCAGAATCCATNTCAGACGCGGCCATGAGAAAGGCCAGCGAACAACCCACCTGGCCTATGGTTTCAGCGCACAAACCTCAACACCCCATCCTCAAACCCGCCAAACCGCAGCGCCAGCACATCCATCACATAGTTTTGATGCACCCGCCACGGTGAGGCTGCGCCTTGCTTGGGCAACATGGCGCTGGCGCGTTGCACATAGCCCGAGCTGAAATCCAAAAACGCTTGCGTGGTTTGCGCCGGGTCGTGCTGCGGGCTGACAAACCGGTAGCCGCGTTTGTCCATGTGTTTGAACAGCCTGCATACATAGCTGGCGGTCAAGTCGGCCTTCAAAGTCCATGACGCATTCGTGTAACCGAAGGCCACAAACACATTTGGCAAGCCCGAGAGCATCATGCCTTTGTAGGCCAGCGCTTGGCCTGGCACGAACGCTTGTCCGTCTAAACGAACAGCCACATCGGCAAGCACATTCAATTGCAAACCTGTTGCCACCACCACGATGTCTGCTTTCAATGAACTGCCATCTTGCATGGTGATGCCATCAACATCAAACCGCGCAATCTGCCCGGTGACCACACTCACTTTGCCTTGGCGAATCTGCTTGAACAAATCACCATCAGGCACGGCGCACACGCGCTGGTCCCACGGCTGGTAGCGCGGTGTGAAATGCGTCTTCACATCAAACGCACGACCCAGCGCTTTCTTCACCATATTAATCAAATATTTTTTAAAGAACAGCGGTTTGCGTCTGGCGAGTTGGAAATAAAAAATGCCTTGCCATATGTTTCGCCAACGCACAAACCGGTAACCCAAATCGAACGGCAAAAACCGGTCCAACCACACGCCCAGTGTTTCTTGCGCGGGGCGTGTTACCACATAGGAGGGAGAGCGCTGCAACATGGTCACATGCGTCGCGTCTTTGGCCATGGCTGGGACGATGGTGACGGCTGTTGCACCACTGCCAATCACCACGACTCGTTTATCTGCATACGACAAACCTTCAGGCCAAAACTGCGGGTACACCAGCGCGCCACTGAAATTCTCTTGGCCTTCGAAATGCGGTTGATGCCCTTGCGCATAGCTGTAATAGCCCCCGCACATGTACAAAAAACGCGTCTCTTGCACACGGGTGCTGCCGTCAGCGAGTTGCGCGGTCACGCGCCAACGGGCTTGTTCTGACGACCAATCAGCGTTGACCACACGGTGCTGAAAATCGATGTGTTGCGCAACACCCGTCTCAAAAGCGGCTTCGCGAATATAGGAAAGAATGGACGGCCCGTCTGCCATGGCTTGCGTGCCGCGCCAAGGTTTGAACGAATAACCCAGCGTGTGCATGTCCGAGTCCGAGCGCACACCGGGATAACGAAAAATATCCCAGGTGCCGCCGATGGCACTGCGTGCTTCCCAGATGCGCCAACGTTTGTCCGGACATTGCGTTTGCAAATGCCGCGCCGCACCTATGCCCGACAAGCCCGCACCAATGATCAGTACGTCGAGCATGTCATACCTTTAAGTAGACTAAATGCCATATGAGAAAAATCAGTCAGTGACTTTGCCGCGCAAAGCCTTGGTCTGACCGCGCAAGACTTTGCTGTCCACGCGTTGCATACGCGCGCTGAATGTGGGCTTGGTAGCGCGCCTTGGCTTCACCGGTTTGGCGGCAATGGCCACCAGCTCGTGCAATCGCGCCATCGCATCCAAGCGGTTGCCTTCCTGACTGCGCGAACTTTGCGCTTTGATGACGACCACACCATCAGCCGTGATGCGTTGGTCTGACATGGCCAGCAACTTGTCTTTCACCTCGTCCGGCANNGATGAAGCGCGNATNTCAAAACGCAAATGCACCGCGCTCGACACTTTGTTCACATGCTGGCCACCCGCGCCCTGCGCGCGAATCGCGCTCAATTCCACTTCGTGGTCGGGGATGGTGAAAACAGGGGCGTTCATGGGCAGCAACAGTAGCAGGTTTGGCAGGGCCGCGCCAGTGTAAGAGCGAAAACACCGCTAAACTGGCTTTGTATGTTTGAACTGTCATTCATCAAAAGGCTTTAGGCATGACGCAATTTGGTTTGTCCGACAAAACGCTGGAAACAGTGAGAGCCATTTTGGCGACTTGTCCTGAGCTTGAAAAAGCCTTGGTCTATGGCTCGCGCGCCATGGGCAATTACCGGACAGGATCAGACATCGATATCACGCTGATTGGCGCGCAATTGAACATGGACATGTTGTTTAAATTGGTTCGACTGTTTGATGAATCGAATCTGCCTTATATGGTCGATCTGTCGATCATGGCAAACATCAACAACCCGAATTTGATTGACCATATTAAGCGTGTCGGCCAAGTGCTGTATCAGCGAGATAGTTCTTGAACGTATGAGACAAAGGATTGATGTGAGGCTAGAAGCATGACGCAAGACACACGCTGGAAACAGAGGTTTGATAACTTCGACAAAGCATTTAATGAGCTTACTGCTGATATTGCGCTGCGAGCGGACAGACCTTTGTCTCGAATTGAGGAAAAAGGCTTGATTCAGTCGTTCGAGATGACGCATGAATTNGCGTGGAACGTGCTCAAAGACTATCTGCGTGAAAAAGCCGGCACCACTGGATTATTTGGTTCAAAAGACACTACCCGAGAGGCGTTCAAACAAGGCTTGATTGAAGAAGGCGATATTTGGATTGCCATGATTCAGTCCAGAAACATGACTTCACACGTGTATGACCAGGCCATTGCCAAAAAAGTCATTGATGACATTTGTAGCCGTTATTACGGCAGTTTCAAAGCCATGCACGNACGATTTTCGTTGCTTAGTAAAGCCTCATAAGTCATTATTGTTTCTTGCAGTGACTGAGGACGGGTTCTTTTGTTAGAGGCTCATGTCATAAGTGACGGTGACAGGCGCATGGTCAGAAAACTTCTCGTCCTTATAAACAGCCACTGAACGCGCGGTTTCGGCCAAGGCCGGTGTGGCGAGGTGGTAATCCAAACGCCAGCCTACGTTGTTCGTATACGCTTGCCCGCGGTTGCTCCACCATGTGTAGCAAGCGTCGGTGGTGTCCGGGTGAAGTTGTCGGTACACATCGACCATGCCGCCATCGTTTAAGAGTGTGGTCATCCAGGCACGCTCTTCGGGCAAGAAGCCGCTGTTCTTTTGGTTGCTGCGCCAGTTTTTCAAATCAATCTGCTGGTGCGCGATATTGATGTCGCCGCACAGTATCAATTCACGCCCTTTTTTCAGGCCCAAGAGGTGCGGGTACATCACGTCCAGAAAACGGAATTTCGCTTCCTGGCGTTCCGGGCCGGAGGCGCCGCTGGGGAAATAACTGCTGATCAGCGACAGCTTGCGCTTGGGCGTGTCAAACCGCAATTCCAAATAACGGCCCTCGGCGTCAAACTCGCCACCGTCAAATCCTTGGATCACGTGGCTGGGCTCGAAGCGCGTGTACATGCCGACCCCGGCATAGCCTTTTTTCTCGGCGCAATGGAAATAGCCCGAGAGGCCAGCCAGGGTTTCAAACTTGCCGACCAAGTCTGCTTCCTGTGCTTTGACTTCCTGCACACACATACAATCCGGCGAGGTTGTAGCAAGCCAGTTTTCCAGCCCTTTGCTGCTGGCTGAACGTATGCCGTTCAGGTTAAGGCTGGTGAGTTTGAACAAGGAATTCCCCCATGTCGTTGCACCATACGCCAGACCAGACGCTGGCGCAAGCGTTCATTCAATTCTCGCTGGAATCGGGCGTGCTCAAATTCGGCAGCTTTAAAACCAAGGCCGGGCGTCTGTCGCCTTACTTTTTCAACGCCGGTTTGTTCGATGACGGCGCCAAACTCAGCCGCTTGGCCGGGTTTTACGCGCAGGCGCTGGTGCAGTCCGGTATGCAGTTTGACATGATTTTTGGCCCGGCCTACAAGGGCATTCCGCTGGGCGCGGCAGTGGCCATTGAGCTGGCGCGCCTGGGCCATAACTTCCCGTTCGCCTACAACCGCAAAGAAGCCAAAGACCACGGCGAGGGCGGCACGCTGGTCGGCGCGCCGCTTAAAGGCCGGGTGTTGATCGTCGACGACGTGATCAGCGCCGGCACGGCGGTGCGCGAATCTATCGCTTTGATACAAAGCGCCGGTGCCACGGCTTACGGCGTGGCGATTGCCTTAGACCGCCAGGAAATGGCGACCGAAGCGGCGGCTGACGGCACGGTCAAGGACGTGGCGCACAGTGCGGTGCAATATGTGCGCGACAGCTTGGGTCTGAAAGTCTGCGCGGTGGCGCAACTCACCGATTTGCTGTCGTATCTTCAGGCACAAGGTGGCCTGGGCGAAGCGGTAACTCACTTGCCAGCTGTTCAGGCCTACCGCGACCGTTACGGCGTGTCCTAAGGCCCGCCTCGGGTGGCCCACTTAGGCTCCTGGTTAGTGCAGGGCCATCGAAAGCAGGGCTTCAGCCCGTCCAACACAAGGGACAGCCCGACTGACAGAAGTCTTAACGAACAGCTAAACTGACCAATCACTGACAGAAGTTGGAGTAAACATGAACGCGCCCCTGCCCGAACACATACGCAAAGCCTTAGAAACCGTTCAGCTCGACGACAAATACGCGCTCGAACATGGTCGCGCGTTCATGAGCGGGGTGCAGGCGCTGGTGCGTTTGCCCATGTTGCAACGCCAGCGGGACCAGTTGGCAGGTAAAAACACGGCAGGATTTATCAGCGGCTACCGTGGCTCACCTTTGGGCAATTACGACCAAGCACTGTGGAGCGCGCGCAAGCATTTGCAAGCGCAGCAGATCGTGTTCCAGCCCGGTGTCAACGAAGAACTGGCAGCCACCGCTTTGTGGGGAACGCAGCAGCTGGGCTTCGCGCCACCCGGCAACAACAAATTTGATGGCGTGTTCGGCATTTGGTACGGCAAAGGCCCGGGCGTGGACCGCACCTCGGACGTGTTCAAGCATTGCAATATGGCGGGCACCACGGCTTGGGGTGGCGTGCTGGCCATCGCTGGTGACGACCATGTGTCCAAGAGCAGCACGGCAGCACACCAAAGCGATCACATTTTCAAAGCCTGCGGTTTGCCGGTTTTCTTCCCAGCGTCTGTGCAAGAGGTGTTGGACTTCGGTTTGCACGGTTTTGCGCTCAGCCGATTTGCCGGTGTCTGGGCCGGCATGAAAACTATTCAGGAAATTGTCGAATCCAGCGCCACGGTGGACATTGACCCGCAAGGTTTGCAAATTGTCATTCCTGAATTTGAGATGCCGCCCGGCGGCCTGCACATCCGCTGGCCGGATGATGCGCTAGCGCAGGAAGCGCGTTTGTTCAATTACAAGTGGTACGCGGCGCTGGCCTATATACGCGCCAACCGTTTGAACCACACCGTGATTCGCGGCCCGCACGACCGCTTCGGCTTGATCGCCAGTGGCAAGGCCTACAACGACACACGACAGGCGCTGCTCGATTTGGGTTTGGACGACAACACCTGCAAGCGACTCGGCATTCGTGTGCACAAGGTCGGCGTGGTCTGGCCTCTAGAGTCGCAAAGCACGCGCGAGTTCGCCGAAGGTTTGCAGGAAATTGTGGTGGTGGAAGAGAAGCGCCAGCTCATCGAATACCAATTGAAAGAAGAGCTCTACAACTGGCCGGANGCCAAGCGCCCGCGTGTGTTGGGCAAGTTTGATCAGGTGGACGGCGACAGCGGCGGCGAGTGGTCGGCGCCGAACCCGATCAGCCACACCTTGCTGCGCTCGAACGCCGATTTGTCGCCCGCGTTGATCGCGCAAGCGATTGCCAAGCGATTGAAAAAAATGGGCTTGGATGCCGACACCACCGCGCGCATAGACGCACAACTTGCGGTGCTCGAAGCCAAACACAATGCCATGCAAGTGCTGGAAGTCAAAGCCGACAGACAGCCCTGGTTTTGTTCGGGTTGCCCGCACAACACTTCCACCAAAGTGCCTGAGGGCTCGCGCGCCATGGCCGGTATCGGTTGCCATTTCATGTCGCTGTGGATGGACCGCAGCACCACCGGCTTCACGCAAATGGGCGGCGAGGGCGTCCCTTGGGTCGGCCAGCAACCGTTCAGCAACGACCAGCATATTTTTGCCAACATCGGCGACGGCACTTATTTTCACAGCGGCATTTTGGCGGTACGCCAAAGTGTCGCCGCCGGTGTGAACATCACCTACAAAATTTTGTACAACGACGCGGTCGCCATGACTGGCGGACAGCCGATTGGTGAACGCGCCGAGGGTCACAGCGTGATTCAAATCGCGCAAAGCATGCGCGCCGAAGGTGCCATGCGCATCGTCATCGTCACCGACGAGCCGGAAAAATACGAACCGGTTGGACAAAACGGTGTGCCCGGCACGTTGCTCGGTTTGCCTGAAGGCGTGGCCATTGAACACCGGGATGACCTTGACCGGGTGCAGCGCTTCATGCGCGAAATCAAAGGTTGCACCGTCATCATTTACGACCAGACCTGCGCCACCGAAAAACGCCGTCGCCGCAAGCGCGGCACCATGGTTGATCCGGCGGTGCGCGTGGTCATCAATGAAGCCGTGTGCGAAGGTTGTGGCGATTGCAGTTCGCAAAGCAATTGCTTGAGCGTGGAGCCGTTGGAAACCGAACTTGGCCGCAAACGCAGCATCAACCAAAGCACTTGCAACAAAGACCAAAGCTGCGTCAAAGGTTTTTGCCCCAGTTTTGTGACGGTCGAAGGCGGCCAGTTGCGCAAGAAAAACAAAGCCGACAACCGGCGTGACCCGGCGCAACTCGGCGAGTTGCCCGATCCCGAACTGCCGTCGCTGACGCGCGGTGTCTATCCGGGCGGCTACGGCATCGTGGTTGCCGGTGTTGGCGGCACCGGTGTCATCACCATCGGGCAGTTGCTCGGCATGGCGGCGCACCTCGAAGGCAAAGGCATCGTCACGCAAGACTCGGCCGGTCTGGCGCAAAAAGGCGGCGCGACCTGGAGTCATGTGTTGATTGCGCAGCAGCAAGACGAGATCCGCACCACGCGCGTCTCCACCGCAGCCGCTGATTTGATTTTGGGCTGCGACCCCATCGTTACCGCAGGCAAAGAAACCATGGTGCGCATGCGCCCGGGGCGCACCCGCGTCGCCATCAACGGCTTGGCCACACCGACAGCCGCGTTTGTGAAAAACGGCGCCTGGGCCAACCCCAGCGACAGTTGTTTGGAAGACATATTGCAAGCGGTCGGCAACGAACCGCGCAACATGGGCGCGTTCGATGCCAACCAAGTCTCTACCCAGTTGCTCGGCGACAGCATCTTTATCAACCCGATGGTGATGGGTTTTGCCTGGCAGCGCGGTTGGATACCGCTCTCGCAAGATGCCATCATGCGTGCGATTGAGCTCAACGGCGTGCAAGTCGAAGCCAACAAGCTGGCATTCACTTGGGGCCGTTGGTGCGCCCACGATCTGGCCAAAGTGCAAGCGCTGACCCAGCCTGTGCAAGTGGTGAATTTCAAAGCACGCGAATCCTTGCAGTTCATTTTGCAAAAACGCATGGGCTGGCTGGAGCAGTACCAGGACAAGGCTTACGCCAAGCAATACATGTCGTTCGTGCAGGATGTGCAGCAAAAAACCTCGGCGCATGTCGCAGAAGCAGTTGCACGCAATTTGTACAAATTGATGGCTTACAAAGACGAATACGAAGTCGCGCGCTTACATGCTGACCCGGTGTTTTTGCAGCGTATTGCTGACCAGTTTGAAGGTGACTTCACCCTCAACTACCACTTGGCGCCGCCCTTGATTTCCAAGAAAAACGACAAGGGCGAACTGGTCAAACAAAAATTCGGGCCGTCCATGTTGACCGGCTTCAAACTGCTGTCGCGTTTGCGCTTTTTGCGCGGCGGTGTGTTCGATGTGTTCGGTTACACAGAAGAGCGCCGCGGCGAACGTGCTTTGATTGAAGAATACAAAGCCAGCATCAGCGAAGTGATGGCTTCGTTCACGCCGGACAAACATTCGCTGGCTTTAGAGATAGCCCGCATCCCGGAAAAAATCAAAGGCTACGGCCATGTGAAAGAGCGCCACCTCAAAGCCGCACGCGAGCAATGGAACGGTTTACTGCATGCCTGGCGCGCTTGAGCGTTGCCACCGCTTGAAGCACAGTCCCTGGTTCGGTTAAAGTGAACGCAGACAAACCGGTGAGGACACCGCGAGATGACAGCCAAGCAATTACTGGTCTGGACACCTGCCGACCATAGGCTACTCGGGCAAGGCAACAACGCCATGCCTTATCTCGTATTGGGTGACAAATACGCGCGCGCCTTGCGCGACTGTGCCGGNGCCCAGGCCTTGCTGCTGCCCTTGGCCGACCCTGCTGACATTGNATATTGGCTGGACATGGTGGACGGCGTCATGCTGACCGGCTCGCCCTCTAACGTACACCCTAGCTATTTCGGTGAAACCGTGGCGGATGGCACCTTGCCCTTGGACCGCGAGCGCGATTCACTNACGCTGGCATTGGTACGCGCCTGTGTGGCCCAAGCCATTCCCTTGCTGGGCATATGCCGGGGCTTTCAGGAAATGAATGTGGCGCTGGGCGGCAGTTTGTTGCAGCAAGTGCACTTGACCTGCGGCAAAAACGACCACCGCGACCCGCCAAATGAACCGTTCGAGGTGCAATACGGGCCAAGCCACGAGATTGAATTACAAGCCGGATCGCTGCTGGCGCAACTGGCCGGCAGCTTGCGCGTCAAAGTAAATTCTTTGCACGGACAGGGGGTGGGACGCCTGGCTGATGGTTTGCAAGCCATCGCCCATGCAGACGACGGACTGGTCGAAGCCTTTCAGGTGAAAAACGCCCCTGGTTTTACCTTGGGCGTGCAATGGCATCCCGAATGGCGCTGCCATGAAAATCCGTTTTATTCTGCGATTTTCAATGCGTTTTCACAGGCCATGCAGGAGAGGCGGCGCGACCGACTGCGTTGAAGGAAATAAAGCTATTCGCCTTTTTCTTTCATCAACGAGACCTGCGCCATGACCACTGCGAATAACAACCAGAACATCAAAACCTTTGCCGATCTTGAACATTGGCTGAACGAAAGACGCGTCACCGAAGTCGAATGCCTGGTGCCTGACCTGACCGGCGTGGCGCGCGGGAAAATCTTGCCCCGCGAAAAATTCACCGAAGACCGCGGCATGCGCCTGCCCGAAGCCGTGGTCGCCATGGGCGTGACCGGTAACTTACCCGAGTCGGGACCTTATTACGATGTCATCCAATCGCATGACCGCGACATGCATTTGATGCCGGATCCCTCCACCGTGCGCATCGTGCCTTGGGCGACAGATCCGACGGCGCAGGTGATTCACGATTGCTACGACCGCCACGGCAAGCTGGTGCCCTTTGCGCCGCGCAGCGTGCTGCGCCATGTGTGTGATTTGTACGCCGCCGAGGGCTGGGACCCGGTGGTGGCACCCGAGCTGGAGTTTTACTTGCTGGCGCGCAACACCGACCCGAATACCTTGCTCAGACCGCCTATCGGGCGCAGTGGCCGCGCCGAAACCTCGCGCCAGGCCTACAGCATTGATGCGGTCAACGAATTNGACCCGNTGTTNGAAGAGTTGTACGAACANTGTGAAAAAATGGGCTTGAACGTCGACACCTTGATTCACGAAATCGGCGCAGGTCAAATGGAAATCAATTTTTTCCACGACCACCCGCTAGGTCTGGCTGACGAGGTGTTTTTCTTCAAACGCACGGTGCGAGAAACCGCGCTGCGCCACGACATGTACGCCACTTTCATGGCCAAGCCCATCGCCGGTGAACCCGGCAGCGCCATGCACATACACCAAAGTATTTTGGACAAGGTCACCGGCCAGAATATCTTCAGCCGCGCAGACGGCGAGCCGTCCGAGGCCTTTTACCATTTCATCGGCGGCTTACAGCGTTACATCCCCTCGGCCATGGCCCTGGTCGCGCCCTATGTCAACAGCTACCGGCGGCTGGCGCGCCACACCTCGGCGCCTATCAATATCGAATGGGGACACGACAACCGCACCGTCGGCATACGCTCTCCGATTTCTCCGCCGGCCGCGCGGCGGGTGGAAAACCGGGTCATAGGTGCAGACGCCAACCCGTATGTGGCCATGTCCATGACGCTGGCCTGCGGCTATTTAGGGTTGAAAAACAAGCTTCAACCTAAGGACGAAATGAAAGGCGACGCCTACACCGCCCCCTATGCGCTGCCGCGCAGCCTGGGCGAGGCGCTAGATTTGTTGCGCCGCGATAAAGACTTGCACGATGTGCTGGGCGCAGCCTTCATCAAGGTTTACACAGAAACCAAGGAATGTGAATTCGAAGAGTTTATGGAAGTCATTTCCCCCTGGGAGCGCGAGCATTTGTTGTTGCATGTCTAGAAAACCAAAACATATGGCCGATGAAAGCTGACGCTTTATTTGCGTCGCCCGCCATAAAGCGTCGACAGGTGTATACCTGTGCCATGCAGGCGCTTGACAGCGCGTAATACATGCACACGTTCACTGATACGCATAGACAGCCCGGTGTGAACAACGGACTTGCCGCTCAAAGCTTGCGCTGGTAGCGGTGTATTTCTATGGTCGAGTGCACAATTTCCTCGTGCACCGACAAGCGCTCGCGCACCATGGTCGGCGTCAATTCAGGCTCTTGCGTGACCACGGTCAGCGCACACGAGAACACCTGCTTGCCGACCCGCCACACATGCAAATCGGTGACCCGGGTTTGCGGGCTGGTTTCAATGGCTTCGCGAATTTCTTCCACCAGCGGGTGATCCATTTCACGGTCGAGNAACACCTTGCCGGTGTCGGCCAGCAAGCTACGCGCCCAGACCGCCACCAGCGCCGCGCCGACCAGACCCATGACCGGGTCTAGCCATGACCAACCGTACCACCAGCCGCCCAGTAACGCGATGATGGCCAGCACCGAGGTGAATGCGTCGGCGATGACATGCACATACGCAGATTTCAAATTCAAGTCGAGGTGATGGCCGTGCCCATGTCCGTGCCCATGTCCGTGACCATGTCCGTGGTTTGGTTCGCGAGTGATTTCTATGCGTGGCTTTTCGTGCGCGGCATTTGCGCTTTGTTGCTTTGATTGTGCAGCGGTTGGCGGGTGGAGATGCGCACGCCCCAAAATCAAAGCGCACACCACATTCACCGCAAGACCTAGCACCGCCACGGCAATGGCTTCGGCGTATTGAATCGGTTGCGGTGACCAGATGCGCTCTAGCGAACCGAACACCATCATCAAGGCCACACCGAGCAACACAATCGCACTCGCAAACCCCGCCAGAACTTCAATCTTCCAACTGCCAAACGCAAAACGCGGATCGCGTGTGTACTTGCGAGCCGTCGCATAGGCTGTGGCGGACAAGCCGATCGCCAGCACATGTGAGCTCATGTGCCAGCCGTCGGCCAGCAAAGCCATGGAGTTGAACCACCAGCCTGCCCATATTTCGATCACCATCGTCACCAGCGTGATCCACATCACCAGCCGCGTGCCGCGCTCTGCCGCCTGACTGCCTTCGTCAAACACATGGTCGTGCAGCAAGTCGGAGAGGGTGTCGTTGTGCATCTCAGTCTGCGTGATGCATTGCCGCATGCGCTTGCTGATCCGCGTGGTAACTAGACCTGACCATGGGCCCGACCGCCGCATGTGAAAACCCCATTTCATACGCGCGTTCTTCAAACATCTTGAACGTATCAGGATGCACATAGCGCTTGACCTGCAAGTGGTGGCTGCTGGGCGCCAAGTACTGGCCGAGCGTCAGCATGTCGATATGGTGGTCGCGCATGTCTTGCATGGTTTGCAAAATTTCTACATCGGTTTCGCCCAGTCCCACCATCAAACCGCTTTTGGTCGGCACGTGCGGAAACAGCGCTTTGAATTTTTTCAACAGGTTCAGGCTGAACGCATAGTCGCTGCCCGGGC
>JGI25911J50253_10000543_pt1 | contig 12682 bp, 10 predicted proteins | sample LauGreSBDMM110SD_3_FD_50253 | JGI IMG/M metagenome (IMG submission 50253) | reverse complement strand
GCCATCACTTCTGGGTTATCAGCTTGTACGGCGGTTGAAGTCACCACCGCATCTGCACCCATGATATTTTTGGCAGCATGCCCCACTTTGGTTTGAATGCCTAATGCAGACAAGCGCTGCATCACAGGTCCATCATTTAAATCCGAACCCGATACCCGATAACCCAAGTTATGCAATATTTCTGCAATGCCGCTCATGCCTGCACCACCAATACCGACAAAGTGAACATGGCTGATGGCGTGTTTCATGCCAACACCTCCGTGCAGGCCAGAGCCACTTTTTGGGCAGCTTCTGTTTGTCGCAATGCATAGGCCTTATTGGCGACTTGCAGCAAGCTCGCACGGTCTACGGTTTGCAAATGCCGCGCCAACCATTCTGGTGTCAATTCGTTTTGTGGGATTAACCATCCCGCCCCTTGGTCTGACAAAAATTGGGCGTTCTTGGTTTGATGATCATCGACCGCATGGGGAAACGGCACCATCCATGCAGCCACGCCCACAGCTGACAGCTCACTCACGGTGCTTGCACCTGCTCGACAAATCACCACATCAGCCTGTGCCATGGCTTGCGCAGTGTTGTGAATGAATGCAGTGAGCTCTGCCTCGACATGGGCTTTTGCATAGGCAGCTTTCAAATCTGCCAAATGCTTTTCACCGCCTTGGTGCATGACAATCGGGCGGTCTTGTAAAGGAATCAAAGCCAAAGCTTCGGGCACTGCTTGGTTAATCGCTTGTGCACCCAAACTCCCGCCCATGACAAGCACGCGCAAAGGCCCTTGGCGTTGTGCAAATCTTTTCAAGGGTGGCTCTTGCATCAAAAATTCTTCACGAAGCGGGTTTCCCACCCAAACCGCATGGGGCAAGGCCTGGGGAAAACTGCTAAAGACCCGTTTGGCAACTTTGGCTAGCCAAGTGTTTGCCATGCCGGCCACCGCATTTTGTTCATGCAAGATCAGAGGCTTGCTGCAAACAACGCCCATCAAGCCGCCTGGGAAAGTGATGTAGCCGCCCAAGCCCACCAACACATCGGGTCGCAATCGTCTTATCAACATCAGACTTTGGCTTAATGCTTTGAATAGTCTCCAAGGCAATACCAGTGCAGCGCCCAAGCCTTTGCCACGCACACCACCAAAATGCACTGACTCAAATGCAAAGCCCTTGGCTGGGACCAGCGCTGACTCCATGCTCGGTGGGGGCGCTCCCATCCAATGCACATTCCATCCTTGACTGCGCAAAACCTCAGCAATGGCCAAGCCTGGAAAGATATGTCCTCCGGTCCCACCGGCCATGATCAAGGCGGTAGGACTGCTCATACACGCCCTCCATGCATCATCAGTCGGTTTTCATAATCCACTCGCAGGACAATCGCCAAGGCAACCAAATTAAGCAAGATGGCTGAGCCGCCATAGCTCATCAGCGGCAAGGTCAGACCTTTGGTAGGCAAAGCACCCAAGTTCACACCCATGTTAATGAACGCTTGAAAACCAATCCATATGCCAACGCCCTGCGCGACCAAGCCAGCAAATACGCGGTCCATGGCAATCGCTTGGCGACCGATAAACATAATGCGTCTGGTCATCCACATAAAGACGCCAATCAAAATCACCACACCTATCAGACCAAATTCTTCGCCTATGACTGCAAGCAGAAAATCGGTATGCGCTTCAGGAAGCCAGTGCAATTTTTCAACACTTCCACCCAAACCCACACCGAATATTTCTCCCCGACCAAAGGCAATCAAGGAGTGGGACAGTTGATAGCCTTTTCCGAGTGCGTATTTCGCACTCCAAGGATCGAGGTAGGCAAAAATTCGCTCTCGCCGCCATTCCGATAATCCAATGATCAAACCAAATGCGATCAGCAGCACAAAGGCCATCAACACAAACATTCTGGCGTTGACACCACCTAAAAACAGTATCCCCATGGCGATCACCGCAATCACCAAAAACGCCCCCATATCAGGTTCGGCCAGTAGCAATGAACCCACAATGCCAATGGCCACTCCCATGGGCGTCACAGCTGTAAAAAATTTTTCTTTCACATCCATTTTGCGCACCATGTAACTGGCTGCATACAAGAGTGTTCCGAGTTTGGCCAATTCGGAGGGCTGGAAATTTAACAGGCCTAGGTTTATCCAACGTCTAGCGCCATTGACGCTTTTCCCCATGAAAGGCAGCAGCACCACGATCAATAAAACAATCGAGACAATAAACACCCATGGCGCTGCTTTTTCCCATGTATTCATGGGAATTTGAAATACCAACAAGGCTGCAGTAAACCCTATGACCAGGGCTACAGAGTGACGCACCAAATACTGAACTTGTGAGAACCCTGTTGACTGCGGCCCATCGTTGAGTGCGATGGATGCGGAATACACCATCACCAACCCCCAAAGCAATAAACTCCCAATCGCCCAAGCCAAGGCTTGATCAAATGCTTTGATTCCTGCGGGAACAGCGCGGGTTCGACCATACTCACGCCCATGCACCCGCACGGGCAATGCGTCGGGTCCTTCACTGGGGGCGCTTGGCCACCAACTTCTCATGCGTTCACCCCAACTGGACAACACGGCTTGGCTCATGCGTGCCCCTCCTCAAATACCAAGGCGTTGACACACTCACCAAACACGTATCCGCGCTCTTCATAGTTTTTGAACATATCCAAACTTGAACATGCGGGTGAAAGCAATACCGTGTCAGCCGTTTGTGCTTGTTCTTGTGCTTTGCTAACCGCACTGGCCATGTCGCTTGCATGAAGCACGGGGAACGCAACACCAGATAAAACTTTTTCAATCAGGGGTGCATCTTTACCTATCAAAACAACCGCTCGCGCAAATTGTTTCAGTGGTTTGAGCAGCGGGGTGAAATCTTGTGCTTTGCCCTCACCGCCCAAAATCACGACCAGGTTTTTATCTGTTCCCAGACTGCCAAGGGCAGCAAGCGTTGCCGCCACATTGGTTCCCTTGCTGTCATTCACATACTCAATGTCATTGACAACACCCACCGACTGCATGCGGTGCGGCTCACCTCGGTATTCGCGCAATGCATGCAACATGGCGGCCATTCCTGCGCCACAGGTGCTTGCTAAGGCGAGTGCTGCCAATGCATTGACAGCGTTATGCTGTCCCCGCAAGCGCAATGCATCGGCAGGCATCAAGCGTTGAATGTGCAATGCCTCTGCTACCTGCCGCTTACCCTCGGTTTCAGGCACGTTCAGACGAACCAGCCATGTCATGCCGTTGGTTTTTTCAAGACCATAGTCACCGGCTTGTTCGGGCAAATCATTCCCAAAACTGATGACCTGTCTTTGTAACGATTTCTTCTTGATTGAATTTTTGGGCAATAAGGCCAGCACCGCCTCATCATGGCGCGGCATCACAGCAATGGCTTGCTGTCCATACACGCGAGATTTGGCCAGGCCATAACTGGCCATATCTGCATGCCAGTCCAAATGGTCTTGTGTCAGGTTGAGAACACATGCAGCCGTTGGCTCAAAGTTGTTTTCAGCGTCAAGCTGAAAACTTGACAGTTCTAAGACCCATGCTTGAGGTAACTCTGGTAAACATTGACTTAAGGTATCCAATAAAGTCGGGCCAATATTTCCCGCCATGGCCACACTCAATCCAGCACGCTGCAGCAAAAGTGTGGTCAATGCAGTGACGGTGGTTTTGCCATTGGTCCCAGTAATGGCAATCACTCGCGGATGGTAGGCATGCTCTTTTGCCAAGTGTGCCAAGGCATGTGCAAACAAACTTAATTCCGTACCTAGCCAGATACCTTTTTGCTTGGCGCCATGCCACACCGATTGAACTTGCGTAGGGGTCAGTCCTGGGCTTTTGAATACGCCTTGTATGGTTTGATCTTCCAATAGCTGGGCATGGAAGTCCCCATGAATAAAAGTAGCCGACAGACCTTCTGCTCGCAAGCTGTCAAGACCTGGCGGGTGTTCGCGGGTATCGACCACGGTGACTTTGGCACCCTGCGACTCACACCAACGCACCATGGCCAGTCCTGAGTCGCCAAGACCCAGTATCAAAATGTGCAAATCGGGCAGAATTTTCATCATCACCGCAGCTTCAATGTGGACAAACCCACCAAGCACAACAACATGGTGATGATCCAAAACCGCACCACCACCTGTGTTTCTTTCCAGCCAGATTTTTCAAAATGATGGTGCAATGGGGCCATCTTCAATATGCGTTTACCCACGCCGTATTTGCGTTTGGTGTACTTGAAATAGCTCACCTGCAACATCACCGACACCGCTTCAGCCACAAAGATTCCACCCATGATGGCCAAAACAATTTCTTGTCTGACGATGACGGCAATGGTTCCCAAAGCAGCACCTAAACCCAGCGCCCCAACATCACCCATAAAGACTTGCGCAGGATGGGTGTTAAACCATAAAAAAGCCAGACCCGCTCCTGCCATCGCCGCACAAAACACCAGTAATTCACCAGAACCCGGTATGTAAGGGAAAAACAAATACCGCGAATAAACAGCTGAACCTGTGACGTAGGCAAACACACCCAAAGCTGAACCCACCATCACCACAGGCATGATGGCGAGTCCATCCAAACCATCGGTCAAATTGACCGCATTGCTTGAACCGACGATCACAAGATATGTCAATCCCACAAATCCCAAGATGCCCAAGGGATAGCTGATCTCTTTGAAAAAGGGTAAAAACAAGCCCGCTTTGGGCGGCAAGCTCACATCAAAGCCAGAGCGTACCCAACTGTAAAAAAGCTCTACGACACGCAGGTTGCTGACCTCGGAAATACTGAAGACCAAGTACAAAGCAGCGAGCAAGCCAATCAAAGATTGCCATAGATATTTTTCGCCTGAAGGCATTCCCTCAGGGTCTTTTCTCACGACTTTTCGCCAGTCATCGACCCAACCTATTGCGCCGAAACCAAGGGTTACCAACAGCACAATCCATACAAACCGGTTGGACAGATCTACCCATAGCAAGGTGGACAAGGAAATTGCCAACAGAATCAATATGCCGCCCATGGTGGGGGTACCGGACTTGACCAAATGTGACTCAACGCCATAGCCTCTGATGGGCTGACCTATTTTGAGCTCTGCTAATTTTCGAATCACAAAAGGGCCCGCTATCAAACCCATCAGCAGTGCGGTCATTGCCGCCATGACTGCTCTGAATGTCAGGTATTGAAATACCCGTAAAAATCCATAGTCGGGTGACATGGCCTGTAGCCACTGGGCCAAGCTCAAGAACATGATGTCTCCGCGGCAGAAGATGCTTGTGTATTGACCCAAGACTGGACTGCTTGAACCACGCGTTCCATGCGCATGAAACGCGAACCTTTAACGAGCACGGTTGCGACAACNGGCAGATGGGCTTGTACTTGTGCATAGACTTCATCGATGGTTTGACAATGTCTTGCATTGGAGAAGACTTTGGCTGCATGTCGACTCAGCTCACCTAAAGTGATGAGATGCTCGATACCGCTGGCTTGTGCGTAGCGTCCAACTTCAGCATGAAATTCTGGTCCTTGGGTTCCCACCTCCCCCATGTCCCCTAGCACCAATACGCGGGGTTCAGGCGACTGTGCCAAGAGATCAATGGCAGCGCGAACCGAGTCCGGGTTGGCGTTGTAACTGTCGTCAATCAACACCAGCTGTCGGTTGTGCAAAGTCAATACCNANGANCGCGATCTTCCTGCGACAGGTTCAAAAGCAGCCANTCCTTTTTCAATCAGATTCAAAGGCACTTTGGCGGCTAGCGCACAGCTGATGGCAGCCAGTGCGTTGTGAACATTGTGCTCACCCGCTACCGATAAATTTGTTGTCAATGGGCCAAGCGGCGTATGCACACTTAGCTGCCAATGCGGGTGAGCCCAAGTGCTGCTCAAGAGATGGACATCCGACTTTGCGTTGCGACCAAAACTGATCACCTCTTTTCCAGCAGCCAAGTCTCGCCACACCGTGGTGTAAAAATCATCGGCTGGAAATACGGCAACACCTTGTGCGGGCAAAGCAGAAAGAACCGCGCCGTTTTCAGTCGCCACGGCTTGTACGCTGTGCATAAATTCAAGATGCTCACGCTGCGCGTTATTCACCAATGCCACGTTGGGCATGCTCAAGGATGCAAGTTCGGCAATCTCACCCGCATGGTTCATGCCCAGTTCAACCACGGCGCTGCGATGGTGATGCTGCAGTCTCAAAAGTGTCAATGGAACACCAATGTCATTATTGAAATTGCCTTGGGTTGCCAGCGCATCCTTGCCGTGCCAAGCGTTCAAAATACTGGCAATCATTTGGGTGACAGTGGTTTTGCCGTTGCTTCCAGTGACCGCAATCAACGGCAAGGAAAACTGCGCGCGCCATGCTTGGGCAATTCGCCCCAGGGCCCAGCGTGTATCTTTGACCTCTAAACCCATCAGTCCCGCTTCTGCCAAACCACGTGTGGCGATGGCTGCAGAAATGCCTAGACCTTTTAATTGAGCTAAAAAATCGTGTCCATCGAATCGCTCACCTTTAAGGGCCACAAACAAATCGCCTTGACTCAGCGTGCGCGTGTCGGTGTGCAATCTTAAAAACACAGTTTTGGCGTCTCCGATCAAGCGACTTTGTGGCAACCACGCATGCAATTGCCCCAGCGTGATATTGAGCTCTTGACTCATACCCCACCTCGCAATTTCAAAGCAGCCATGGCATGCGCCGCGTCAGAGAAACTCAAGCGTGAGGCACCTATTTCCTGATAGGTTTCATGTCCTTTGCCCGCAATCAAGATCACATCTTGCGGCTTGGCTTGTGCAATCGTTTGCGCAATGGCCTGCGCGCGGTCAATACACACTGCCAGTTTTGCGGTGTTGCACAGACCCGCCACCATGCTTTGAATAATCTGCTCAGGATCTTCGTTGCGTGGGTTGTCACTGGTGAACACCATGTGGTCAGCGAATACTTCTGCCACTTTGGCCATAGGTGCGCGTTTGCTTGTATCGCGGTTTCCCCCACATCCAAAGACACAGTGCAACTCGCCTTTGCGTGCGCTGGTCATGGGGCGCAAGGCTTTCAGCGCTTGCAACAATGCATCCGGGGTGTGGGCATAGTCGACCACCACACAGGGTGCGTCAACACCGCCCATGCTTTGCATACGCCCTGGCACGGCAGGTAAACCTCGACAAGCCTGCACTGCATCTGCGAGGGTCACCCCAAGCGCCCGCATGGCGGCTATGACACCAAGCACATTGATGACATTGAAATCAGCAACCCAGTCAGTTTGCAGCGAATGAATTTCTTCGCCCTCTTGCACTTGGAAATGCAATCCATGACCGCTGTTGTGTACATCCTTGGCGCGCAGTCTTGCCGGTTGATGCATTGAAACTGTCCAAATATCTGGTGCTTGTTTGTTGTCTTGCGTGAGGAGCTGCTGCACCAAAGCTTTGCCTTGTGGGTCATCGATATTGATGACTGCAGCTGGCAACTTGGGCCAAGTAAATAATTTTGCTTTGGCCCTCCAGTAGCCTTCCATATGGGCGTGGTAGTCCAAGTGATCTTGTGTGAAATTGGTAAAGATAGCCACGCTGATTTGCGTGCCTTCCAATCGATATTCACTCAAGCCTATGGAAGACGCCTCGATGGCACAAGCCTTCACGCCGTCGTCAACCCATAGACGTAACTGCGAATGCAAACGCACAGGATCCGGCGTTGTCATGCCCGTTGGGTGCATCTGCTCGCCTTGGCCCATCCCCAATGTGCCGACAACCGTACAGCGCTTGCCTNCGCTTGTGAGCGCATGTGACAGCCACCATGCGGTAGATGTTTTTCCATTGGTTCCCGTGACTGCCAATATTTGCAGTTGCTGGCTGGGAGATTCGTAATACGCATCGGCAATCGGTCCACAGGCCTGCTTCAAATCGGTATAGGCGCCGATTTTTGGCTCATCCTGTGCCCATGTGAATGCATGTGCACCCGCGGCTTCCACCAAACAAGCCGTTGCACCTTGGGCTAATGCTTGCGCCACATAGTCGCGTGCGTCATGGGCCAAGCCCGGCCAAGCCAAAAACCCATCACCTTGCTGAACTTTTCGGCTGTCAATACGAAGCTCACCCGTGACCGCTTCGCGCAACCACTGGGCAGCTTGTGTCGGTGTATGCAGGGCTTGCATCAAAACGACTCCGCTTCAGCTTTGGCAATCACTTGAGCCTTGACTGTCATATCCGGTTGAACGCCCAACATTCGCAATGTTTGTTGAACGGTTGCACTGAACACCGGTGCAGCGACTTCGCCGCCAAAATAATGACCGTTGGTAGGCTCATCAATCATCACCGCAACCACTATTCTGGGGTTCTCAATCGGCGCCATGCCCACAAAAAATCCCCTGTATTTTTTGTCCGCATAACCCTTGCCTTCTTGCTTGTGGGCTGTGCCAGTTTTCCCACCCACCGAATAGCCCATGGTTTGTGCTTTGGGTGCTGTGCCGCCGGGGCCGGTGACCAAATTGAGCATGCTGCGAACTGCGATAGCGTTTTGCGCACTGATGGCGCGCACCCCAACGACTTTGTCTTCTCGCTTGATGAGGCTGACAGGAACAACCTCGCCATCACGGGCAAACACGGTATAGGCTTGAGCCAATTGAAACAAGCTGGTGGATAAGCCATAGCCATAACTCATGGTGGCTTGTTCCATAGGTCGCCAAGTTTTGTAAGGCCGCAAGCGCCCAGCCACGGCGCCGGGAAAGGGTACTTGCGGTTTTTTACCAAACCCCAATTGCGTGTACATCTCCCACATGTCTTTAGGCGGCATCTTCATGGCGATTTTGACTGTGCCGATATTGCTCGATTTTTGTATGACCTCTGACACACTCAAGACCCCATGGGGATGGGCATCTTTGATGGTCATGCCGTACATTTTGAGCTTGCCTGGCGCGGTATCTATTTGAGTTTCAGCTTTGACCAAGCCTTTTTCCATCGCCAAGGCGATGACAAATGGCTTCATGGTGGAGCCGGGTTCAAAGGTGTCTGTCAATGCACGGTTACGCATCTGAAGTGCATTGAAATTGCTGCGCTTTTCAGGTGCGTAGCTGGGGTAGTTGGCCAGCGCCAGCACGTCTCCCGATTGCGCATCCAACACCACCACGCTGCCGGCTGCGGCTTTGTTTTCAATGACCGCTTCACGTAAGCGCTGATAAGCAAAATACTGAACTTTGCTGTCTATGCTTAGCTGCAGGTCGCGGCCATCTTCAGGCGGAATCTCGTCCCCAATACCTTCAATCACCTGTTTGTGTCCGTTGTGAATGACTCGGCGTGAGCCACTTTTGCCTGCCAGATGTTTGTTGAATGCCAACTCAACNCCTTCTTGACCCACATTTTCAATATTGGTAAATCCAACAACATGGGCTGCGGCCTCACCTTCNGGATACATGCGCTTGTATTCCATGGTGGTGTAGATGCCGCGTATGCCAAGTTCTTTGATTTTTTTGCCTGTGGCCATGTCTGCTTGACGCTTGAGCCATACATGTTTTCGTCGTTGGTCTTTTATTTTTCCTTGAATTTCTGAAGGGGATACTTCCAGCAATTGAGCAAGTTCTTTGAGCTTGGGATGGCTTGCATCAATTTCTTCTGGGCTGGCCCATATGCTGGGCATGGGAACACTTGAAGCCAAGATCAGTCCATTGCGATCGAGCACTCTGCCTCGGTTGGCAGGTATTTCCAAGGTTCTCTCGAACCGCACCTGACCTTGTTTTTTAAAGAAATTGTTATCCAACACCTGCACATAGGCGGCACGCGCCACCAAGCCTATGAATCCCAGCGCAATCCCCGCCACAATGAACTGACTTCGCCAAATCGGNGTCTTGCTTGCGAGCAAGGGATTGGTGGAGTACTGCACGCTGCGGCTGCTCATGGTTGCGCCTTGGGTGAAGTACTTGCTGAAATTTTTTCGCTGCTTGTCTTTTGTGTAGACACATATTGGGTGATGGCCGGCGAAATGGTTTGCATATGCATTTGCTCGCGGGCAAGTTTTTCTACCCTCAAAGGTGTGGCTTGTGCGCCTCGCTCCACATCCAATCTGTCGTGTTCTGTATCGAGTCTTTGGGCGAGCGCCTTGGCTCTGTCTANTTCGGTATACAAACGACGCGACTCGTATTGGGTTCTAACCAAATACAAGGCACTCAANACCACCAGCATCAGCAGAAATCCACTGACCCTNGTCATANNGCCTCCATCAAAGGCAATCTCTGAGCGATGCGCATGATGGCACTGCGGCTTCGCGGGTTGGCACTGATTTCTTCTTGGCTTGGCCTTTGCCGACCCAAGGCCTTGAGGGATAAATTTTTATTGACGGCAAAGGGTGCTCTGCGGTCATAAACATCCTTCGCATGCTGGGCGATGAATTGCTTGACCATGCGGTCTTCTAGTGAATGAAAGCTGATCACCACCAGACGCCCCCCAGGCTGTAGAACCTGCAAACTGGCATCCAGCGCCGATTCCAGTTCTTGCAGTTCACGGTTGATGAAAATTCGAAATGCCTGAAATGTCCGTGTTGCTGGGTTTTGACCTGGCTCGCGTTTTTTGACCACCGTGGCAACCAAGTCTGCCAAGCCCAAAGTGCTGGCGGGCAGTTGCCCCACCTCTCTTTTGGCGACGATGGCTTTGGCAATGCCGGATGCAAATCGCTCTTCTCCATAATCACGAATCACCTGAGTTATTTGGTCGGTGCTTGCCACGCCCAGCCATTCGTGAACGCTTGGGCCCTGGCTTGTGTCCATTCGCATGTCCAATGGGCCGTCCTGGCGAAATGAGAATCCGCGCTCTGGGTTGTCGATTTGCGGGGAGCTCACTCCCAGATCCATCAGCACACCGGCGACGCTGCTGTTCGTCAGTTGACTCAGGGCTGCGAAGCCCTGATGGTGAATTTCCATTCTGGGATCGTTCATCGATTTCGCCACCGCAATCGCTTGCGGGTCTTTGTCGAAGACGATCAGCTTGCCCTTTAGCGACAGTGTTTCCAATATGCGCTTTGCATGCCCGCCTCGGCCAAAGGTTGTGTCGACATAAGTGGCTTCGGCCTGGACGTCCAGCGCCTCTACCGCCTCCTTCAACATGACGGTGGTGTGTGCCCATTCAGTCGTTGCCATTCCACGTTAAAAGGAAAAGTCGCGAAACACATCGGGCATATCACCCTGCATGGCCTGGGCCTCTTGGGTGTCGTAAGTCGACTTATCCCATAACTCAAAATGGGTGCCCATGCCCAGCAACATCACTTCTTTGCTGATCTGTGCGGCGCTGCGCAACTCGGGCGAAACAAGTACCCGGCCCGTGCCATCCATCTCTACATCCATGGCGTTTCCCAACAATATTCGTTTCCACCATTGCGCTGTCATTGGCAATGCGGCGACACGCTCACGAAATTTTTCCCATTCAACCCGGGGAAACAACATCAAACAACCATGCGGGTGACGTGTGATGGTGAGTTGACCGCCCGCCGTTGCGCTCAGCACGTCACGATGCCGCGTGGGAACCGACAAGCGACCCTTGGCATCCAAACTTAACGATGACGCACCTTGAAACACGGCAACAAACCCCTTGTGACTTGAATATGGGTGGATAAGCGACCAATCTCACTATTTTCCACTAAATACCACTTCTGTGCACTTTAACAGGATTTTCTTGGCTTGCAAGCCTTCAAACATGGTTTTCTCATTAAAATCAACAACTTAGAACATGTTTCGTATTGTGTTTCTTTTAAAAAAACGTTAAGAATTAGGTACTTACAAAGTATATCGAATGTGATTTATTGAATATTTAGGCGCAAAAAAAGCAGGCCCGTTGTGGCCTGCTTTTGACGAAAGTGTCGCTTGTATCAGTCACCAAACATTTTTTGCTTCAGTTCCCGACGTTGCTGTGCCTCCAGGGTCAAGGTGGCTGTGGGTCTTGCCAACAAGCGNCCTACCCCAATAGGTTCACCTGTTTCATCACAATAGCCATACTCGCCGTTGTCAATTTGCCCGATGGACTGCTGAATTTTCTTGAGCAGTTTTCTTTCTCTGTCGCGGGTCCGCAATTCCAAGGCATGTTCTTCCTCGATGGTGGCGCGGTCCGTTGGGTCAGGCACGATCACCGTGTCCTCACGCAAGTGCTCTGTGGTCTCGCTCGCATTGGCCAAAATATCGGTTTTTAACTGAACCAGTTTCAACCGGAAGAACGCCATTTGCAATGCGCTCATGTACTCTTCATCGGGCATGGCCATCACCTCTTCATCAGTGATGGTTGCCGCGGTTTTGTTTTTCCAGTTGTGTGCCAGCTTGGGGTTTTTGACAGGAATCATAGGAACAACCATTGGCAGGGTTGGGACAGAAATAGGGCCATAACTGGCCTTGGCCATGGTGGAGGCCACGCTCAAGCCCGGCGGGGGCGGCATCATGGACATGGCTTTGGCGGCACGGGGAGATTTTTTGGCCGTGTCGGTAGAGGAATCCGCGCGGCCAGCAACGGCAGGCGTGGTTGTTTTCAAAGCAGATTTAACAGAAGTTGTCACAGTTTTAGAGGCAGGTTTGGCTGAAGCGGATTTTTTGGCAGCCAGCGGCGTTTTAGCCGCTGCTGGTTTCTTTGAAGGTACAACTTTTTTGACAGGTGCCGCCTTTTTCGTTGCTGCTGCTTTTTTGGCTACAGCGGGTTTCTTAGCGGGCACCACTTTTTTAGCAGCAACCACTTT
>JGI25911J50253_10000532_pt1 | contig 12778 bp, 10 predicted proteins | sample LauGreSBDMM110SD_3_FD_50253 | JGI IMG/M metagenome (IMG submission 50253) | reverse complement strand
AGGGGTTGTATGTCAAAACTAACTCTCAAAGATCTCTTCGCCGCCAAGGGCAAGCGACATTTAACACAAGTTTTTGTGCGCACACCGAGCGAAGCAGCCGCTTGCGAAGAGGCAGGCATCGACATGCTCGTCGCTGCAGAACTTCACGATGGTCAGTCAAGCGATTATGTCGGCATTCGCAAAGCCGCACCAAATACATTTCTCACAATCGGACTTGCNATAAATACTTATGCCGGTCAAGCCGAAATTCTGCGCAACGCATATCGGCTAATGGGCGTTGGCGCCGACACGCTTTATTGCGGATACGGCATCCCAACAATCAAGGCACTCGCAGACGAGTACATCCCCGTAGTCGGCCACGTTGGGCTCGTGCCATATCGAAACTCCCCGTTCGGCGGAATGAAAGCCGTTGGCAAAACTGCGGCCGAAGCCTTGCGTGTCTATGAACTCACCAAGCAATACGAAGATGCGGGCGCTGTTGGCGTCGAAATGGAAGTCGTACCCGCGCAAGTTGCAACCGAAATTTCAAAGCGCACAAAAATGCTGATCATCGGCATGGGTGCCGGTCTCGACTGCGACGTGCAATATCTTTTCGCCACAGACATTCTCGGCGACAACGAAGGTCACGTACCTCGTCACTCGAAGGTTTACCGCGATTTCAAATCCGAATATCACCGCCTGCACCGCGAGTCAGTTGCTGCGTTCAAAGAATTTCGCAGCGATGTCTTGACTGGCGCCTATCCAACCGCCAAAAACGATGTCTCGATCGACAAAAAAGAATTCGAGTCGTTTCTTAAAGCGATTAAATAACTAAACGGTGTCAACAAGTCGCAGGGCGACTTCGTTCGCCAGCAAGCGACCAGCGCGGGTCAAAACAATTTTGCCATCGCGTTGAGCCAATAATTCACTCATTTCTTCGAGATCCTTCGCCAAAAACGCATCGGCCGGCACACCTTCGCGTGTACGCACCAAAAGTTGCAACGCTTCACGTTTGCGAGTTTGTGCATCGAGCGTTTCACTAGATGATTCAGGCGACTCACCAGAGCGAACCAACTCGATATATCGCTCGGGTGTACGCACGTTCCACCAACGACGTCCNTCTAAATGGGCGTGGGCTGCGCTACCGAAACCTTCGTAGTTGCCTTGTTGCCAATAAAGCGAATTATGTTCNCACTCNTGNCCGGTCTTTGCCCAGTTTGAAATCTCATAGTTGGCNAGCCCGCGCGACTCGAACAAATCGTCACAAATAATATATTTGTCGGCTTGGTCGTCGTCATCTGGGTGGCGATCTGGTTGTGTCGCGAGCACCGTGTTGGCTTCAACTGTTAATCCATACGCAGAAACATGTGGCGGATCAAGTGCAACTACATCACTCACAGTTTGCGACCAGTCGTCAACTGTTTCGCCTGCTGCACCGTAAATTATGTCGAGATTGAAAGTCTTGAAACCAGCCTGGCGCACAATCGAAACTGAGCGCTGCACATTTTCAGGATTATGAGTTCGCCCGAGCGACTTCAAAACATGGCCAACAGTTGACTGCACGCCGATGCTCACTCGGTTGACCGAATTGGCCAAAAAAGTCTGCATCATCGGCAGAGTTATGTCGTCAGGGTTGCACTCGACTGTCACTTCGGCGTTGTTTGCAAGTTTGATCTCAGCGAGCACGCTCATCAATTCGTCTGCCGGCACCAATGTCGGTGTGCCGCCACCGATAAAAACACTCGTCGCTTTGGGCATACCGCTGGCAACGCTGCGCCGAATATGCGTGCGCATTGCATCTAAATAGTCGCTTGTTAACTGATGCCGATCGGTAAATGTCGCAAAAGCGCAGTAGTCACATTTTTTTGCACAAAACGGAATATGAATGTAAACACCAAAGCCAGGGTGCACGAGTTTTAACTTTGCGTCGTCGGTGGCACGAAGAGCAAATCAAGTTCTGCAAGCTTTGCCCCAACTTCGTCTACTGCGATATCGAGCATCACGGCAATCGCCCGCGTGTCGTGTGCGCGAACTGTTATCACTTTGCCGTTGAAGTCTTGGCGTTGCACCTGAATCATCCGCAAAAATCTTTCAAGCATCTTGAACTCAATGCCGTCTCGGGTCGAGAGTTTCGCGACGTCAATTCGCAATTTCGTCGGTGCCGAGGCACCTGGTTGGTTTTCTTCAACCCGCAACGGGTCGCGCGGCAACAACTGATCAATCGTGACTCCATAAAACTTTGCCAAACGCTCAAGTCGCGGAACCGAAATTGCTCGTTCGCCACGTTCATACGCACCGAGCACCGAGGCTCGAAATTCTTCATGCGACTGTATTTCAACTTCGCTCAACGACAAATTCTTCTGCGAGCGAATCGACCGAAGTCGCTCGCCCACCATCCGCGAGAACGGTGACTGCTCGAGCAGTTCGTCGTCAGATGGGCTCATTACTGTTTCAACTTCCTTTGATTCGGTAGTTTGACATTAGAACAGCCGCGCTGATCGCCGCAGTTTCTGCACGCAAGACCGTTTCTCCCAACGAAACCAAGCCTTGACCTGCGTTGAGTTCTTCGTCGGCAAAACCACCCTCGGGCCCAATCGCAAGTGTTCGATGTGAAGCGTCAAGCGCCACCCCATTTGGATCTGCGATAAATGCAGCACTGAGTTGGGTCAACGCGACCCCGCTATCAATTGTGGGCAACCAAACTCGTCGCGACTGCATCGATGCTTCACGCGCAACCAATCTCAAGCGCTCAAGATTTTTGTTAGCCCGGCCTGCGTCCCAACGCACAACACTGCGCGAAGTTGGGGCAAGCAAAACGATCTCGTCAATGCCAAGTTCGGTCAGTTTTTGCACGGTCCATTCGGGTCGATCACCTTTGACAACAGAAAAGGCGACGGTCAGAGCCCACTTTGGCGCAGGCACAACAAAAACTTCACTTGTTACTTCGACCACGGCGTCGCCATCTATGACACCAGCGCACCACTTTCCTTTTCCGTCAGAGATCGAGATACTGTCGCGCGACTTAACGCGTAGCACTCGCAAAAGATGATGCGCATCACCTTCGCTCAGTGTCGGCGCGTCTATCGAATCTACAAAAACATGTGCCGCCGAATCACGCAGCAGCGATATCACGAAAATGCCGACTTAATCTTTGACTTCAAAGAACCATCAACACCCGAAACTGTCTCGCCTCGTTCTTTTGCCAACTGCTGCAGCAATTCGCGCTCTTTCGCCGAGAGTTTTTTCGGCACAACTACGTTGATTCGTGCTCGCAGATCACCGCGTGTGCGTCCACGGTTTCGGCCACCTTGATTCAGAATCGGCACACCACGATTTTTTAAAACATATTCCTGACCGTGTTGCACACCTGCAGCAACGGTCAAAACTTCGTCGCCGTCAAGAGTCGCCAACGTCAGATCAACACCCAACGCCGCCTGAGTGATCGAAACTTGCACATCAGTCACCAAGTCATTTTCTTCGCGTTGATACATCTCGTGCTCACCGACATTGATGTGCACATACAAGTCGCCCGCAGACCCACCACGTGGCCCGACACCACCGCGACCACTCACGCGCATCGTCTGCCCTGTCGCAATGCCAGCCGGAATATCAATCTCGTGGCTCTGATCTCTGGTCACGCGACCTTCACCACGACACTTCTGACACGGCGATGCAATTATCTGACCGTTTCCACGGCATCGCGAACAAGGTGTCGTCGTCACCATCTGCCCGAGAATGCTTTGGCGCATTCTTCGCACTTGACCAGTGCCACCGCAATCCGAACAAGACGTGGCTTTCGTTCCAGCCGCCGCACCAGAACCACTGCACTCTTCGCACGACACCGCAGATCGAATCGCAACAGAAGTTTTGCAACCAAAAACTGCATCAACGAAGTCGATTTCAATTTGTGTTTCAAGATCTGGCCCACGTTGCGGGCCACTCTGCTGTCGCTGCCCGCCACCAAATGGTGAGTCGCCGCCAAAGAATGCATCAAAAATACTGCCGAAACCACCGGCGCCACCAAACGGGTCGCCACCGCCACGACCGCCACCTGAAACTCCGGCTTCGCCGAATTGGTCGTATCGCGCGCGCGTATCTTCGTCCGACAAAACTTCGTATGCCCGACTTACTTCTTTAAATTTTTCTTCAGCTTCGGCATTGTTTGGGTTCGCATCAGGGTGCAACTCGCGAGCAAGTTTGCGATATGCCTTTTTTAGTTCGTCTTGACTTGCCCCACGCGATACGCCAAGCAACTGATAAAAATCTTGAGCCATTCGAATTAGTTTTCGGTTAGACGACGACTTAGTCGATCGCTAACTAAATCAACAGTCGCCAATGCTTGCGGATAATTCATGCGCGTCGGCCCAAGAACACCAACAGTTCCTACAGTTTCGCCATCTGCCACCACAGGCGCCAGCACAACTGAACATGCCGACAACGGTTCGACCCCGTGCTCTGCGCCGATCGCCACCGACAAACCGCGATTCAACATGTCGCGCACCAACGTGACAACAACATATTGCTGTTCAAGCGTGTGCAAAACATTGCGAACAATTTCTACNGCGTCAAACGCCTCGGCCATCTGCGCCACGCCACCCACNAAGAATGTCTCGTCATTGCGTGTGCGGTCNAGNGAGCTCAGAACTTTTTCGCACAACGCCGCAGTTGCATCGCNCGACTTTTGATTCGTCGTTCGGTGCGNCGCAACATCACGCAANGGCTTGGNGATCATCAATTTTTGTAATTTTGCATTCGCTTGGTCGATCTCTGAATCTGAAATATCTTGGCCGATTTCAATTTGCTCATTTTCGACCGACCCGTTTGAAAGAACGACTACGACAGTCAAGTGGTGACTCGACAAGCGCACGAGTTGCACCGAACGCACCACGGCAATCTCAACAGTCGGCCCAATCACAACTGACGCATAGTTTGTGAGCTGCGTAAGCAACATCGACGTGCGTTGCAGCGTCTCTTCAAGTCGAAAGTGTGCACTCTCAAAGAAGCTGCCAACTTTTGCCTGTTCGAGTGAGCCCAAAACACCGTTTGGCACCAGATTGTCCACGAAAAAGCGGTATCCCTTATCGGTTGGTATTCGTCCCGCCGAAGTGTGCGGATGTGTCAGAAAGCCTTCGCGCTCGAGCGCCGCCATTTCGTTGCGCACCGTCGCCGATGAAACAGCCAGATCGCGATTATTAGCGATGTGCGCAGAACCCACCGGCTGCGCGGTGGCGATGTATTCCTCTACGACGGCTCTGAGGATTGCGGTCTTACGATCGTCAAGCATTTGTTACTTATCAGGCTACCTAGCGTCAGACTCCTGAGCGATTGATTTCCCCGCTGATCTTGTAACGACTCAACGCCTCGTCGCGCTCTTGCGAATGGTCAACCATCGGCGCAGGGTACGAGGAGAAAAGACCGCCTTCAGCCATCCACGGAGCATGCACAAATTTTTTCGGCATGTCACGCAACTCGGGTATCCACTGCCGCACAAAATTGCCTTCGGGGTCGAACTTTTCGCCCTGCAACACCGGGTTAAACACTCGAAAATATGGTGCTGCGTCAGTGCCCGTGCCAGCAGTCCACTGCCAGCCGTGATTGTTTGATGCAATGTCACCGTCGACTAGGTGACTCATGAAAAATTTCGCACCCCATTGCCACGGCAGATGCAAATCTTTCACCAAGAAACTCGCCACGATCATTCGCACACGATTGTGCATCCAGCCCGTGGCCAACATCTGACGCATTCCCGCATCAATAATCGGATAACCAGTTTTGCCTTCACACCAAACTTCAAATCTCTTTTTTGCTTTCGCATCAGTGTCAACTTGCAGGCTGTCCATTTTGGGTTGCAAGTTCTTCCAAGTTGTGTGCGGTTGATGAAACAAAACATCAGCGTAAAACTCGCGCCAACAAAGTTCGCTGCGATAGTGATCATGATTCGCGTTCGGTTCAAGTTCAGCAAGCAACTGTCTCGGGTGAACAATGCCAAAGCGCAGGTAAACCGACATCTGACTGCAACCATCGCGATCAGGATTATTTCGTTCGCTCTTATATTTGTCCAACGCATTTTCGACAAAGTATTGCCATCGATCCCACGCAGCTTTTTTGCCTGCTGCAGCGATCGTTGCAGTCAATGGTGGATCATCAGGAATCTTCTCGCTTGCGATTTCTGGAGCGCCACGAAATTTAACTTTCGCTTTGTCGGTCGGCGCCGGCCAACCGTGCGCCAACCAAATCTTCGAAAACGGAGTAAACACTGCATACGGTGTCATATCGGCTTTGCGCACGGTGCCAGGCTCGACTGCATACGCCGAACCAACCTGATTGAGGTTTACCCCGACTTTTCGCAACGCCACACCAACTGCAGCGTCTCGTTTTTGTCCATATGGGGCAAAGTCTTTTGCCGCGAATACTTCTGTTGCGCCAACTTCTTGTGCAACCTTCGCAACGACATCAACAGGGTTACCAACTCGAACGACCAGGGTTCCGTTCATCTCACGATTCAATTCGCGCAGAGATCTAAACAAAAATGCCAACCTTGGCGCACCTGAGCGCTCTAAAAACATTGGGTCTAACACGAACAGTGGCGTAACTTCGCAGTTCGCACCGTTGTTGCCGGCTTTGCTCGCGGCAATCAGCGCAGGGTTGTCTTCAAGTCTTAAATCTCGTCGAAACCACATCACCGAATTACTCATGAAACATCTCCATAGTTACCAAAAAGTTTTATATACATTTATCGCCAGGCAAGCGCTGCCAATGCAGCACAAACTAGAGCAAAGACACCCCCATATGCCAGCGACCACTCAGGCGAAACAAAGTCAGCCACAAGTCCAGTGATTGGTCCACCAATTGGTGTACTGCCAAGAAATGCAACCGCAGTCAGCGCCAACAATCTGCCGCGCATGTCTGGCGGTGACTCTTGTTGACTGATTGCGTTTCCTGATGCGATCATCGCCGCACCTCCCATACCCAGTGGCACACTCCACAAAAATGCCAACCATACATTCGACGCAAACGCCATGCCGATACTTGCCAATCCGAGCAACGCAATGTTGCCGACAAACCAGCGCATTGAAACAACTCTCAGTCGTGCCGTCAATAGTGCGCCCGTCAAATTGCCCACACCAATCACGGCCATTACCCAACCAAATGCGCGATCGTCTCCCCAACGCAAGTCAGCAAGTTTCGGCAATGCAACACCGAAATTGAACGAAAATGTACTGACACCTAAATAAACCAAAAACATTGTCAACAAACGACGATTGCCAGCGACATATTTGAAAACTTCGCGCACCGGCGAACCGCCAGCTGGCCGAATTATTGCCGGATACATTTCGCTCTTACGCAAACCAGTCAAGCTATAAATCATTGCCGCGTATGAAATGCCGTTGAGAATAAACAGCCAACCAGTGCCGAATGGTCCAACAAGCGCGGTGGCGATCGCTGCACCAAAAATTCGTGAACCAGTCATCACGGCCGTGTTCAGCGACATTGCATTTGGTAAATCGATTTCAGGCACAAGCTCTGTAACTAGACCGCGTCGCGCCGGGTTATCGAATGCGCCAATTATGCCGAGCAACAACGACAGCGCATAAACAATCGGCACATTGATCATTCCCGACAGGTCGAGCACACCTAGCAAAAGAGCCTGCGCAGCCAGGCATGCCTGCGAGATCAGGGCAATTCTTCGACGATTGTGTCGATCAGCCAGAGCCCCACACCATGTGCCGAAAAACAGCATCGGCAAAAATTGAAACGCGACGTTGTAACCAAGGTCAGCTGCGCGACCCGTCAGACGATAAATCAACAGTGAAGATGCTGTTAGTTGCAGCCAACTTCCGATATTTGAGAACAACAATCCGGCAAAAAATAGCCGGGCATTAAAATATTTAAGCGATCGAAACACGCTCCCGCGGTTGTCAGACATCGAACTCGGGTCGCAACTCAGCCGTCAAGTTTCAACGCCGAAATAAACACATCTCCCGGAATCTCGACACGACCAATTGACTTCATCTTTTTCTTGCCTTCTTTTTGCTTTTCTAACAGTTTGCGCTTTCGAGAAATATCGCCGCCATAACACTTTGCCAAAACATCTTTGCGCTTTGCTTTGACGGTTTCACGTGCGATGAACTTTCCGCCGATCGCTGCCTGAATTGGCACATCAAACATCTGTCGCGGAATCAACTCTTTGAGTTTTTCGCACATCCGCTTGCCATAGTCATACGCCTTCTCACGGTGCACAATCGTGCTGAAAGCATCGGCGGCGATCGCGTTCAAAAACAAATCAACTTTCACCAAGTCAGATTCGCGATATCCGTGCAGTTCGTAGTCAAGACTCGCGTATCCCTGTGAGCGGCTCTTCATCTGATCAAAGAAATCGACGACCACTTCGGCCAACGGCATCATGTAATGCAACTCGACACGCTCTGGCGACAAGTATTCGAGTTTTACAAGTTCGCCGCGTCGCGTCTGACAAAGATCCATCAGTGTTCCGGTGTAGTCCTTTGGCGTAATGATGTCGACTTTGAAATACGGCTCTTCAATCGACTTGATATAGACGGTCGGCGGCAACTCACTCGGGTTGTCGCAAATTTCTCGAGTGCCGTCAGTCTTTGTCACTTGATATTGCACCGACGGCGCCGTTGCAATCAGGGCCAAATTGAATTCACGCTCAAGACGTTCTTTGACGATCTCCATGTGCAACAAACCAAGGAAGCCGCATCTAAAACCAAAGCCCAACGCACCAGACGACTCGGGCAAATAACTAATCGACGCATCATTAAGTTTTAGCTTTTGCAAACTCTCTCGCAATGTTTCGAAATCATCAGCCTCAATCGGGAAGAGTCCGCAGAACACCATCGGTTTCGGATCGCTGTAGCCATCCAATGCCTCGGTTGCTTGTCGTGCCTCGTGCGTGACCGTCTCACCACTTCGTGCTTCGCCCACGTCTTTAATGCCCGCAATCAAGTAACCCACTTCACCAGGCCCCAGCTCGTCGATCGGTGTCGGCACCGGTCGACGCACGCCAACTTCAATTGCTTCGTGCACGGCGTTGGTTTGCATGAAGCGCAACTTCTCGTTGCTGCGCATCCGGCCATTCATTACTCGCACAGATGAAACCACGCCGCGATATTGATCGTATTGACTGTCAAAAATCAGAGCCTGTAGCGGCGCTTCGGGGTCACCCTTTGGTGCAGGTATGCGTTGCACGATCGCGTCCAACAAATCGGGCACACCGTCACCAGTTTTTGCCGAGATGCGCAAAATATCTTCGGCACGAATTCCTAAAACTTTTTCAATCTCCATTGCGTATCGGTCTGGGTCTGCGGCCGGCAAGTCGATTTTGTTTAACGCCGCAACAATCTCGAGATTATTTTCAAGCGCCAAATAACAGTTGGCCAAAGTTTGAGCTTCAATGCCTTGTGCTGCGTCAACAACCAACACGACGCCCTCGCACGCTGCTAGCGATCGACTCACTTCGTATCCGAAGTCGACGTGACCTGGCGTATCGATCAAATGCAGCGTGTGCTCTTTCCACGACACGCGCACGTTCTGCGCTTTGATCGTGATGCCGCGCTCGCGCTCGAGGTCCATGCTGTCAAGGTATTGAGCACGCATTTCGCGCGCGTCAACCGCATTGGTCATCTCCAAAATACGGTCGGAGAGGGTTGATTTACCGTGGTCGATATGCGCAATGATCGAAAAATTTCGTATTCGAGATAAATCCATTACGCCGTTTCTCCGAGACTTCGATTAACGCAGACATGCCCTAAAAGCTTGTGCGAGAAGTGCCTAAATTCTACACGGCTTATGTTTGGCAAGGCCTCACCCGCTGTTAGCCTTGCGGTGTGGCAAATATCAAATCTCAAAAAAAGCGCATCCTCACAAACGCGAAAGCGACTGAGCGCAACAAAGCCGTCCGCAGCGAATTGCGCTCACGTGTCAAGAACGCTCTTGAGACAGCCGGCACTCCAGAAAGTCCAGAAGCCCTTCGCCTCGCAGTGAAGCGCCTCGACAAAGCCGCTGCCAAGCGCACGATTCACCCAAAACAAGCAGCTCGTCGCAAGAGCCGCTTGATGCGCAAAATCAACGCCGCTTCGGCGAAGTAGTACTCGTCGACTTAGTCGGCCGATTCGTTCTCGCCCCTGCGCCCATTCGGCACAATCGGGCAATCAAAATCTCCATCGTTAGTTCTTCGCCAAGATCCTTGCCCCCGCGCAAATCGATATCGGCACGCGCCAACAACTGCACTGCCTGACTTATTCCTTGTCCGCCGAGTCGGCGATATTGACTCAAATATTTCTTGCCTTGAAATTCGCTCTTGCCGCCAATCAAAGCAAGCGCATCATTTGCAGTGCGCACTTCGGGTCCGTCTAAACGCATCAACTTTGTATAGTGCGTGTTCAAAATCGCCATAATCTGCAACGGATGAGATTCGCCGCTGCGAATCATTCTGCGCAACATCTCGAGTGCGCGCGGTGCATTGCCTTCATCTATTGCATCGGTTAAGTCCCATGGTTTGACACTGCCTGCATCACCGAGAAAAGCTTCAACATCTTCGCTCTTGAGTTTGCGCGACGTGCCGTATGTCGAAACCAAAACATCAATCAAGCCCGGCAAACGTGCTTGATCTTCACCCAGCCAGTCGATGATCATGTTCAACGCACTCAGTTCGAGAGTTAAACCCGATTCGCCAAAGCGTTCTAAAAACCAAGTCACGAGTTCTTGACGGCGAGCGGGTGGCGTTGTGGCCATCACGGTCGCACCTGCTCGATTTAATGCATCTGAAACCGATTTGGCTAATTTTTTTGACGCGCTGAGAACCAAGTGCGTGCTGTCAGACGGTTGTTCGAGATAGCTCACCAAACTCGAAAGTTCAGCCACAGTCGCTTCTGAAATTTCACGAATGACAACTACTCGCTCTTCGCCAAAAAGCGACATCGTCTCAGCAGAAGCAACCGCTTTGCGAATCGCATCTTCACGCTCCTGCGAACTCGCTGCGCCTGCGTCGTGTGTTTCTAAAATCGTGCTTCGACTTTCTTCGGTCGACATTGACTTAATCAATTCGCGGGTGATCTCGCTCACCTTGTCTGAGACCAAACGCGGGTCAGAACCAGTTATCAGATGAATCGTCACCCCTACACTCTCGCACTTCGGTGTCGCAGTGCCAAGAGCACGACTAAAACAGCAATCCACAAGCCCAAATTGAAAACTGGGCCCACATTCAGCCGGGCAAAAATTTCAGCGACCCACCACACCCACCGCACCCCAACTTGAACTGGCCACATCAACACCGTCGCGAATTCTGTACGTCCCAAATTCTCGATCACCCCCGCAAACAGCCCCAACGGCAAACCGATCAGCATCACAAGACCTGCAATCGGTACCGCTAAAACATTGGCGACAATTCCAAATACAGATGGAACACCAAAAACAAAAATCACAACAGGAATCACACCAAACTGCGCCGACAAAGTTGCACTCAACAACCTCGCCAGCCACTGCGGNCCCCGAATTATCTTNTCTAACTTTTCAGCGCCAANACAAAGACCAAGTGTTGCTCCAACAGACATGAAATAACCCACCGACCACGCCAAAAGTGGATCAACTGCGATCGCCGCAAAAACTGTCAGCGCGATCAACCGCAGGGTTCGCGTCGGCCGACCCATCGCCACCGAGAGATACGCCGCACCCGCCATCAACGCAGCCCGCACGACACTCGGCTCAATTCGTGTAATCACAACAAACCAAACCAAAATCAAAATCGTCATCAACGTACGCCAGCGACGATTCAGTCTTCGCAGCAGTGGCGACAAACCAGCCAACACAAACGCCACATTCTGCCCCGAGACGGCAACTAGGTGTGCCAAACCTGATTTGCGAAAAGCGCTGATCATTTCTTCTGATTGTTTCGAGTCGTCGCCAATAACGAGCCCAGTAAAAAGATTTCGCTCGTCAAAATTAAAACTGCTGGCAGACGTGCTGACTAAATCGCGCACCCTTTGAGCGCTGCGCAAAAGTGGTGATGCAGTAAATCTTTGCTCGGCAACAGATACGACTTGAAATCGACCCTTCACATGTTGCGAAATCCAACGCGATTCTTTGCCTGGTTCGAATTCTTCGCGGTATCCGCGCACAAGAACCTGCTCGCCCACTCGCGCGCCAGCCAAACGCCAAGCAGGCGAACCATATGCATAAACAACGAATCTTTCTTGTTCTATTTCTAAAACAATTCGAGTCGCATAGCCAACGTTGCGTGAGTCGCTCATCACTTTGGCGATACCTGCATACGAACCAGTTGTGACATCTCGCAGTTCTTGGCGCGCTCGCCACGAATTTGCAGCACCGAAGATCAACACGACAAGAATTAACAGCGCCACGCCTTGGCGCATCTGCATTTTTCGCATCGCGAAAATATAAAAAATTACTACTACAAATATTACGACAAATATTACGACCAGCACCAGAANCTCACCGTTGGCACGGGTCACGAGCACAAATGCGAACGCTGCGAGTGCAGTCAGCCAATCTCCACGATTTACATCACTGGTCGGCGTCATACAAACCAGTTCACCCGTGCGACACGTCGCACATCGTACGCTTGAGGCATGGCCGGCGCTTCTCGCACACGACGTTCGCGCGAACATCGCGTCGTGCCTGACGGCATCGTCGCCCATCGCAACGCAGTGCGCCAACGGGGTGGCATTATCTCGGTCGCGCTCGCACTTTCACTTTTATTCTTTGGTCTTGTTCTTTTGCTTTTGCCCGGCTCGCTCACCGGAGTTCTCGGTTTCATCTT
>JGI25911J50253_10000529_pt1 | contig 12795 bp, 9 predicted proteins | sample LauGreSBDMM110SD_3_FD_50253 | JGI IMG/M metagenome (IMG submission 50253) | reverse complement strand
TGCTGCTGTTTTTTCATCTGCTCTGTTCGTCATTTGGAATAAGTTATGAAGTCAATGTATAAATAATCGTTCACAGTTGGGTCAACCGCAAATATTTCACCTGTTGTTTTATTTTCAATTGTCACAAAGTCGTGGTCTTTAAAAAATGAAGAATTGAAATACTTATGAATGTTTGTTCCTAGAAAATAAAGTTGTCCGACTTGTGGTTTTGCAGTCCAATTGTCGGCAAGATTATACTTGTCTAAAAGGTGGTTACAACTTGTCGCAAAGAAGGAAGCGTAACCAACGCAATGTGCCGTCTTAGAGGTTATGAGCTTGTTTGGGTCAGTGTCGTTTTTATTAGCAGTAAAGTTTAGTTGTCCCGATGTAATAGAAAGTCCAAGTTTGATGATTTGCTCAATGTCGGGGTCGGTCTGTTCGTCAGTACTTCCGTTAATGTAGTCAACAAGTTTGTTGTCTGTTGCGGAATAGTTAGTCCGATGTCCGACCGATTTATATGTTACCAAATGTCTGTAAAACCATCCACGAAAAAGAAGTCCAACTGTCGTCAGAACTAAGAGTGTTAATAATATTCGTTTAATGATTTTCATTGTTGAACGGTCGTTATTTACAGTTGCAGGTAACGTTTTGCAGATTGGCGAAGTGGCGGATTTCGAAGCACTTACTTTCAATTTAGCACTAATGTTTATTTGAAAACCAAATGTTCAATTTAGCACTGAACCCGCTATTTTGCCAAACTGCTGTTGTGTGCTGTACTTATTAGCTTTCTATGTCAGATTAAATTGTTTAAAGTGGTGTTCAAAATGTTTGTTATGAAATATTGTCCATTCTTGTTTGTTTAGTTCGCCCATTGTTGGATTTATAGGCGTTGCATCTTTATTTTCTTTAAAATATTTGTCAAACCTATTTAGTTCTGAAAGAAGTATAGAAATTGCAAATTTCAAATCTGGGAACTTTAATTCTAATAGATCGTCATTTAGCATTGGAGCTTTAAAGCCAATAGGCATTTCCTTGTCTGAATAAATAATTGTTTTCTTTATAATTTCTGCTTTGTCAATTGGGAAATAAAGTTTTTGTGGCAATTTGCCGTTAGAAAACATAATTGCAAATGTCAAATGTTCAACCATATGTTGGGCTGTCATTTTACCAAAGAAAGGCAAACTGTCAGTTTGCAATAGGTTAAGTTTCTCACTTACTTTTTCTCTGTTATTTATGTCAATCATAATATTTTTAATTATGTTTTTTATTTGAACGCTCTGTCAAACAGTATAGCACACAACTAGCTTATAGGCGAAACAAACTTTCGCTTATCACCCCAATTTTAGGTAGATTGGCGAAGGTTTGTTTCTTGTAAGATACCTATTATTTTATTATATGTTCATTTCACCAACCCTTCTTTTATATTATCTATAAAAGTACCCGCAGGTTTACTTAATAGTGTCGGTGGCAAGCACTAAACCATCTTCTGGTATATTAAGTAAAATACTTTTCTCATTAATCAAGGGTTTTATTTCGTTTAAATCTAAGGAGTCTAACAATTCGTTTTTTAAATAAAACGACTTTGTTTTAGCACCCTCTTGCCGCCAACGTATTACTTTACATTTACAACTGGCGTTTTCAATTTCATTTATTACCTCCTCCAAAACACCACCTTTTCCTAATTTTATATACACTTCTCGTATGCCTATTATTTTATTTTTTTCTCCCATATCAAAATTCCAAGAAGCAGAAATTGCAGTTAAATAATTTTTACCAGTGTTTAAGTTTAATAAGGAGTGCCTTGGCGATTCGGTGTTGGTTGAGTTATTTTTTATTCGGGAATAAATAGATACAATGCCCGGAGATTCAAACTGCATATAACCAATATGATTAAAGCTTGCCCCAAAACGGTTAAATGTAAAGTAACCATCTTTATACTTTACCTCTATTAAGTTTGATACTACTTTATGATACCTAGATGGATCAGAAATTCTTGCTTGTGGAGAGCCTGTATAACATATCCAAACCCCTTCCAAACTATCTATTTCTTGTTGTGTTGGCTGATAAGGAAGAATATTCATATTTTTCTTTAAGGTTTGCCAATCTTCTGTTGAATTTTTATGCATAAAAAATAATGCACCCAATACTATACATAACGCTACAAAACCTGTAGCCATTATTTTTATAACTCTTCCCTTTACTTTATTTTTTTTCTTTAAAAGGCTTATTTCTTCTATAAGCCTAACATTCTTTTTTTGCGAAACGTCGCTTTCTTCTTTTTTGTCTTCGGCGGACAGCTCCAATAAATTATCATCAACTGGGTTTTGCTTAAACGCTTTCCTGCCTATTCCATATAAATAAATATAACAAGCATCTACCAAAAAAGGCCGTGGATTAGCAACAATACCTATTAAAGCATCTTTTATTTGTCCTCCAGTAATATCATATTTTCTGTGAGGGTACTCTTGGCTTTGTTGATTTAGTACTGCACTGTAACTTTCTGCCCCAAACTCTTCAAACCTTGTAGGAAGCTGATTACTAATATCACTTAACAAAATTGCAAGCGACTCGTAATTTTTTCGGTTTGTATTTTGTATAATTGCCTGACCGGTTTCTGCTTTAAATTTTTCAATTGCCTTTGTAAGCAAGTAAATAATTTCTTCTTTACCAGTTTTAATGTTCAACATAATTTTTTGATAATAAGTTTATTATGCAATTTCGGAACTTATTTATAACATTTCCGTAACTAAGGTAATGATTTTGTACTAATTCCGAATACGAATACATAATGCGTACTCATTATTTTCTTTAAATTGCTGTAGATTTTTTTTAATAAAATGATTGCCAAAATTTATGTGTATGAAAAAATTACTATGCCCTTTCTTTAGTAAACGTTCTCAAAAAGTCAGTTTTTTTGCTNTACTTATCCTCTTTATAGGATTTTTTATGTTACCAAACTCTTCATTACTAGCTCAAACTAGCGGATTGGTTACAGATAAAGCCACTGGTAAGCCCCTTGAAGGAGTAAGCGTTATGGTAAAAACAGCCCAAAAAGGCACCAATACAAACAGCGTTGGTAGGTATTTAATAACTGCCGATAACCCCCAAAACGCAATTTTAGTGTTTAGTTTAGTGGGTTATAAAACAATAGAGGAGCCTATAAAAGGAAAAACTACTATTAACGTGGAGCTTGAAGAAGGATCGTCTGTAAACATGCAATCCATTGTGGTTACAGCCTTAGGTTTCGAAACGCAAAGAGATAAATTAGGCTATTCAACCTCAAAAATTAATGGTGATCAAATAGCCAACTCTGGTGAGGTAAACCTTGTTGATGGAATGGGTGGAAAAGCATCTGGTGTTCGTATTTCTAGGTCATCCGGCTCCGACCCTGGGGCTGCCTCACAAATTTTAATTAGAGGCCAAAGTACTATCACTAGAGGAACCGATCCGCTTATTGTTGTAGATGGTATACCTATAAGCAGCGATAGCAGGGGCGAAACAAGCCAAGGCGTAACACAGCAAAGCAGGCTAAANGATATTAATCCTGATGATATAGCCTCTATGCAGGTTTTAAAAGGGGCATCTGCTGCGGCACTTTGGGGCACCAGAGCTGCTAACGGCGTAATTATTATTACTACCAAAAAAGGCGCAAATAATAATAAAGTAAACATAAGTTTTAAAAGTACCTACTCTATTGATGAAGTAAACTTTAATTATCCATTGCAATCAGCTTATGGGCAAGGCACCGGAGGCCTATGGGCAGCTAATAATGCAAGAAGCTGGGGCGATAAAATTGCTAATCGTGCTGGTGGGGCCGATGCTGTAAATACAGGTGCAGATTATTTTGTTGGTTATCCAACAGGCACTATTTATTATCCAATAACTACAAAAAATAGTAAAGAAACATTTTTAGATAAAAATTATAATAGCATTTTCCGTAACGGGCAGTTTCTTAACAACTCCTTATCCATAAGCGGTGGCGATAGCAAGTCTAATTATTTTATGAGCATTGGCGATATGAATCAACAAGGCGTTATTCGTAACAATAGCAATTACCGCAGAACAACATTCCGTGTTAATGTATCTAGGCAAATGAATAATTGGTTAAAAATATCAAACAAAGCCTCTTATGTTTTAACCAATTCTGATAGGGTTAGAAGAGGTGCAAGCAGCGGCGGTGCAATGCTTGGTTTACTTCGTACTCCTACCGATTTTGACAATACAGATTATGCAGGTAGTTATTATTCTTCGCCTACTGCAGCTTTTGTTCCAAACAAACAAAGAGCTTACCGGAGTTATTTAGGTACTACAACACCAGGGTTTAGTAATCCGTTATGGACCATTTATAAACAAGATAATAGCAATAGCGTAAACCGTTTTATTAACAGCTCCGAGTTGTTTATTACGCCTAACAAATGGCTTGATGTAACCTTAAGGGCTGGGCTTGATTATTTTACCGAAAAAGAACTTACCTATTTACCTTATTACACCATTAATGCGGCGTCTGGTTTATATAGCAGAGATCAGTTTAACCAAACACAATTTAATATTGATTTTATAGCAAGGGCTAAAAAAGAATTTGGACCTAATGTAAAAACAAATGTGTTGGTTGGGTTTAATTACAACAGTGCAAATGAAGGCCTGTTAAGTGCTACGGGTACAAGTTTTATTATTCCTGATGGGCCACGAGATATTGATAATACGCTTATTGCCAACAGAAACATTACTGATCGTGTAGAAAACACAAGAACCAATGCTGCTTATGCAACGCTTGGTACAGAATTATATAATCAACTATTTGTAAACGTTACAGGAAGGGTAGAGGCGGCCTCAACTTTTGGAGAACTTTCTAATAACCGCTTTTTTTACCCATCAGCAGATATGGCTTGGCAATTCTCGAAACTGCCTGTGTTTTCTAACTCAAAAATATTTTCATTCGGAAAATTAAGAGGTTCGTATGGTGTTGTAGGTATTCAGCCAACCCCTTACAGAACAACCACTAATTTCTTTGTACCTAATTGGACAGAATTGCTTGACCCCAATTTTGATGGTAGTCTTTTTGGTACAGGTACGTATGTTCAAAGCCGTACAAAAGGCAATCCTTTTTTAAGGCCAGAAAAGAAAAGAGAATTTGAAATAGGTGCAGATTTAAGGTTTTTAAATAACAAGCTATCACTAAGCGGTACTTGGTATAGCAACAAAACTACCGATGCTTTATTAGATATACCACAAGCACCGTCATCTGGGTTTAATACACTTTATGCTAATGCAGGCTCTATTCAAAATAAAGGAATAGAGTTAGACTTTTCGTATGAAGTACTAAAAAAGAAAAATTGGCTGGTAAGTCTAGACTGGAACTGGACAAGAAACCGCAATTTAGTAACCGATTTAAATGGCTCAGCTTCTATTTTATTGGGTGGGCTAAACGGTGTTTCGTCTAGGGCGGTTGAAGGCTATCCACTTGGTGCACTTTGGGGTATTGGTTTTCAAAAAGATGTTAAAGGAGCTTATGTGTTGAACGCAAATGGTTTTCCAACATCGGAGGTAGAGCAAAAAGTTTTAGGCGATCCTAATCCGGATTGGAGGAGTGGTTTAGGATTAAATGTAGAGTATAAAAACTTTAAGTTATACGCCTTGTTCGAACACTCTCAAGGTGGAGATATTGTTGATGCAACCGAAGCTGTACTTCGTGATTATGGGGTTAGCCAAACAACGGGTAACGAAAGCGTTTCCACAACAAATCTTAAAACGGCTAGCGGTGCTACCATTTTAGCTGGCACACCATTTAGGGGTAATATAGGAAATTTTGGTGCAGGAGATGTAGCCCTAGATCAAAGCTGGTATAATGGCCTTGGTGGTTTTTTTGGGAATGTGTTAGAGCCGTTTATTACAGATGCTTCTTGGACAAGGCTTCGTGAAGTAACCCTATCTTATCGCTTAACAAGAAAGCGTCTTCCAAAATTTACCAGACTAAGCTCTGTAAACTTTGAAGTTAGTGGCCGTAATCTTTGGGTAAACAGTAATCTAAAAACAATTGATCCTGATAGTAATCTTGAAGGGTCTGGCTCGGGTAGAGGTATTGTTTATTTTAATAACCCTGGCACAAGATCATATCTGTTTACGATAAAACTTAATTTTTAATTTTTTTAAACTGCTTTTGTATGAAGAATAAAATTGCATTTTTAATTGTACTTATATCCCTTTCTTTTTTATCGTGTAAAAAAATTGTGGATGGTATTAATATAGACCCTAACAACGCACAGGACGCAACCGCCGTAACAATGCTTACAGGCGTAGAGCTTTCTAATGTAATAGTACAAGAGGGTGAATTGGCTAGAAGGGCTGGTATGTGGAGCGGATATTTTTCGGGCCAACTTTTTCAATATAATAGTTACCAGTTGTATAATGTTATTGCTAACGATTATAACGATACGTGGAGCCAAGTATTTGCGGCAACCATAAAAAATTGTCGTTTAATGAGGCAAAAATCTATTGAGGTTAACAACCGCAGGTTAGCTGGCGTAGCACAGGTTATAGAGGCTCATGCTGCAGGTACAGCGTTGGTGTTGTGGGGCGATATTCCTTACAGTCAGGTATATATGAACGCTATGTTAACCCTGCTTTTGAGCCACAATTAAAATTATACGACTCTTTACAGGTATTGTTAGATAGTGCAATTAACAACCTAAACTCTACATCCTTTATAAACTTTGCCGCACAAGATATTATTTACCAAGGCGATAATGTAAAGTGGAGCCAGGCTGCCTACACGTTAAAAGCTAGGTATTATTTGCAAACAAAGCAATATTCTTTAGCCATTGCAGCAGCCCAAAATGGTATTAGCACAAATGCAAATAGTATGGTAATGACGCATATTGATAATGCAAATGGCTCAAACCTATACGCTCAATTTATGGTTGATGAAAGACCAGGATTTATGAGTGCAGCCGGAACGTATGCGGTTTCTATTATAAACCCAGCAGGCGCAAAATACAGAGGTAATAGCAAAACAAATGAAACAGGCAGGTATAGGTATTTATATAGAAGCGGTACCGATATTAATTATAATAATGTTGGTGGTGCTTTTCATAAAACAACACCATTCCCGCTAATTACGTTTGGCGAAAATTTATTGATATTGGCAGAAGCAGATTATAGGTTAAATGGATTTACAGCAGGACTTAACCGATTAAATACCTACAGAGCTTGGCTAAATACAGGCGCACATTTAAGCAGCACTTACGCAGTTGCTGGTACGTTTAGATACGATCCTTATACGGCTACAGATTTTGCCACCGGAGGTATAGAAAACTCAAACAATCCTTTTGTTACTTATGCGCTTACAACAAATGCTGCAGGTGTTGTACTAGGGCCTGGTGCTACATCAATTACGCCTGCCGCTGTAACAACAACAGGGTTTTCGGTACCTGTTTACAGAAGTAATGGTATGAAGTTAACAGGTAATGCCAATGGAGATAGCACAACTACAAACCCTAACTGGGCTGGAGAAGGAACAACCACAACAGTTAATTCAACTTTTTCGGGTATTACTTTTAATAATACCACTCGTTATGTACAGTACGATATAACAACTGCCCCAGGTTCAACTTTTGCCATGCAAAATATTTCGGTACCAGTAACCCTTACAGGGGCAGGTTCTTTAAGTGCAGCAGTTGCTTACTCAACCGATAATTGGGCTACGTTTACTTACCTTACCCCTAGTGGTAGTGCAGGAGAAGTATTAAGCGGCGTTTTACCCCTTTCGGTAGGCTTAAGTGCAGCGGTGCCAATGACAACCAATCGCTTTTCAGTTAGAATAATTATTTGGAGAAAATTTGCATCTGTAGGAAATTTTGCTACNGTTAATGTTGGTAGTACTGTTTTCACATTATCAACGTTACCTCCTGTAACTTCTGTAACAGCAGACCAAGCTTTGTTACGAGAAATTTTAGAAGAACGTTATGTAAATTTCGTTGGACAAATTGAAGGCTTTAATGATATGCGAAGGACACAAAATGAAACCCTTGTTAGAGTTCCAGTAGCACCTAATAATGGCACTCAATTACCACAACGGTTTTTGTACCCACAAAGCGAAATTGATAGAAACACATCGGTGCCAAGCCCAATACCTGGCCTATATGTTCGTACACCTGCTAATCAATAACAGGTTTATTAATAATATGGAATGATTTGTTATTTTTTATGCTATAACGTATAGCACAGATATTTTTTATGCGAATGAAAAAAGTAGTAATTTTTTTAATTGTCGTTACCAATCTGTCTTGTAAAGCACAGCAGATACTTACATTATACACAGGTACAGCGCCACTTTCATTAGATGTTTTGGATAACGAAACTGCGTCAAACTCCAAAAGTGGTAACGAACGGTTTTTTATAACTAGTGTAATCAATCCAACGCTAACTGTTTATCTGCCTAAAAAAGGTAACGCTACAGGCACAGCAGTAATCATTTGCCCGGGTGGCGGTTATAACAGGCTATCTATTGAAGATGGCGGTTACGATGCGGCTAAAGAATTTGCTAAGGCAGGTATTGCCGCCTTTGTTTTAAAATATAGAACTAAAAGAGACTCGGCCTACACCGATTTTAGCAAAGCGCCTTTGCTTGATTTAAAGCAAGCAACAGATATGGTGTACAACAATGCAAAAAAATGGAATATTGATACTTCGCTGATAGGTGTTTTAGGGTTTTCTGCCGGAGGCCATCTTACTACAATGGCAGCAACTACTTTTGAAACACATAAACCAGCCTTTACCTTATTAGCTTATCCTATTATTAGTTTTTTAGATTCACTCACTTCAAAAACATCTGGCTCTCGTGGTAATTTATTAGGCAAAAATATTTCTTTAGAAGATAAAATAAAGTATTCGCCAGAGTTACATATTACTACAACCACACCCCCAGCTTTTATCATTCATGCAGAGGATGATAAAACTTCTTTGGTGGGTAACAGTATTGCTTATTACAATGGGCTTATTGCAAATAACGTTGCAGCAAAACTTATACTTTATAAAAAAGGTGGTCATGGCTTTGCTATGTATAATAAAGTTGAAGATAAATATTGGTTACCAGAAGCTTTAGTTTGGCTAACACTAAACGGCTTTTATAAAAAATAACCCCACCCGATTAACTCGTAATTTTTAATGGATGTTTAACTTATGTAGCTCATGAAATATTTAAAGGTTTTATATGTACAAGTAATCATTGCCATTGTTATTGGTATTATAGTTGGTCATTTCTATCCTTCTTTTGGCGTTCAGCTAAAACCGTTGGGAGATGGTTTTATAAAGCTGATAAAAATGATGATTGCTCCAATTATTTTTTGCACTATTGTTACTGGCATTGCTGGTATGCAAAACACAAAAAAAGTTGGACGAGTAGGGTTAAAAGCTATTCTTTATTTTGAAGTGGTAACTACACTTGCATTGATTATTGGGCTGCTTGTAATTAATATTTTAAAGCCTGGAGTAGGCATGAATGTTGATGTTGCTTCTTTAGATACAAAAGATATTCAAAATTATATTTCCGAAAGTAAGAGCCAAAGTATAGGAGATTTTTTTATGCATATTATTCCAGAAAATATTGTGAATGCCTTATCCACCAGCAATATTCTTCAGGTATTGTTTTTTTCTGTACTGCTTGGGTTTGCATTATCAAAAATTGGCGAAAAAGCAGTACCGCTTTTAAAAGGAATTCAATCCTTGGAAACTGGGCTATTTGCCATCATCAAAATAATTATGAAAGTAGCTCCATTAGGTGCATTAGGCGCTATGGCGTTTACCATTGGTAAATATGGTGTTGGCTCTTTGGCACAATTAGGGCAATTAATGGGCTCGTTTTATATTACCTGTATTTTATTTATTGTGGTGGTGTTAGGCGGTATTTTAAAATATACCGGGTTTAATATTTTTAAACTTATTGCATTTATTAAAGAAGAGTTACTGATTGTTTTAGGTACATCCTCTTCAGAGGCCGCTTTGCCTAGCCTTATTAAAAAGTTAGAAAAAGTTGGCTGCTCCGAGCCTGTGGTAGGCCTTGTAGTACCAACCGGTTATTCTTTTAATCTTGATGGCACCTCTATTTATTTAACCATGGCGGCAGTTTTTTTAGCACAAGCAACTAATACCCCACTTGATATTGGCCAACAAATTACGCTGCTGTTGGTTTTATTATTAACTTCAAAAGGTGCTGCGGGTGTTACCGGTAGCGGCTTTATTGTTTTAGCAGCAACCTTGCCAACCGTTGGGCATATACCAGTAGCCGCCATTGCATTAATTTTTGGGATAGATCGTTTTATGAGCGAAGGAAGAGCGCTAACCAATATTATAGGCAATACCGTTGCAACTATAGTTGTTGCTAAATGGGAAAAAGAAATTGATATGGATACCGCTAAAAAATTAATAGGGTAAAAAAATAGCCATAAACGAGATGCTGTACTCTAAAATCGACTTTATTTTACAGCCACATACTTACGCCATTTATCTATGGCAGCAGTTAAATCTTCAGGTAGTTCGCTGGTAAATAGCATTTGTTTTTTTGTAGTAGGGTGTATAAAACCTAACTCTTTTGCATGTAAGGCTTGCCGTTGGCAAAGGGCAAAACAATTATCTACAAATTGTTTATATTTTGTAAATACGGTACCGCTTACTACTTTATCACCGCCATAAAAATCGTCGTTAAAAAGCGGATGACCAATCAGCTGCATATGTACCCTAATTTGATGTGTACGCCCTGTCTCTAACCTGCATTCAATAAGGGTTACATAATTAAATCGTTCTAGTACTTTATAGTGTGTTATGGCATCTTTACCAAAATCTCCATCGGGGTATGCAGTAAATAATTTTCTAAATCGTTGGTGGCGGCCTACATGGGCAGTTACGGTGCCTTCATCTTGCTCAAAATCTCTCCAGACTAATGCATTGTAACGGCGGTGAACGGTGTGGTTAAAAAATTGTTTGGCTAAATCCGTCATAGTGGCTTTGTTTTTTGCCATTACTAATAGGCCACTGGTGTTTTTATCTATACGGTGCACTAAGCCAAATCTAGATAATTCATTTTCGGTAAGGGTAGGGTTTTGTTGTAATAAATAATACGCCACTGCATTTACCAATGTGCCATTTGGGTTGCCACTACCTGGGTGTACCACCATGCCTGCTGGCTTATTTATAATTAATATATCATCATCTTCGTACTCAATTTGTATAGGAATATTTTGGGGAATAATTTCGTTATGCTCTGGTGAATTATCGGTATATACAACTACTTTATCATACGGTTTTACTTTGTAATTACTTTTAATTGGTTTATCGTTTACTAAAACCATTTCATCATCAATACCTTGTTGTATTTTGTTACGTGTAGCACCTTCTATTCGTTGCATTAAAAATTTATCTATACGCAAAGGCTCTTGCCCTTTATCAATGGTAATAGCAAGTTTTTCGTAAAGCTCTTCGTTATCTATATTTTCTAGCTCTTCGTTGTTCATTTTTTGATCATTTATCGTTTCTTATCTTTGCAAAATAAAACAATTGAGTTGGATAAACAGCAAGTTATATTTAAAGACTTAGGCATTATTGAATACAAGGCAGCTTGGGATTATCAAGAAGAATTATTGCAGCAAAATTTAGTGATAAAAAGACTATTAAGAACAGAGCCAGTTTTTATTGATGAGCTACAGGCAGAAAACAATACAGAAATAGTGGCTACAAAAAACTACTTGTTGTTTTGTGAGCATCCATCTGTTTACACCTTAGGCAAAAGTGGTAAAAAAGAAAATGTATTAATGAGTGATGCCGAATTGCAACAAAATGATATTGCTTTTTTTGCAACCAATAGGGGAGGAGATATTACTTTTCATGGCTTACAACAACTTGTAGGCTATCCTATTTTAGATTTAGAAAATTTTTATACCGATATAGGCAAATACTTACGCAATTTGGAGGAAGTAATTATACAAACTATTGCTGAATATGGTATTATTGGCCATAGAAGCAAGGGCGAAACTGGTGTATGGATAGAGCCTGATGTGCCTGGTAGGGAACGTAAAATATGTGCTATTGGCGTACGTTGTAGCCGATGGATTACTATGCATGGCTTTGCACTAAATGTTAATACCGATTTAAGTTTTTTTAACAATATTATACCTTGTGGTATTGTAAACAAACAGGTCACTAGTATTGAAAAAGAATTAGGGCGTACCGTTAATTATGATGAAGTAAAAGAAGTTTTAAAGTTGAAATTTGCAGGTGTTTTTGGGATAGAGATGGTGGAGTAATTTTCTAAAACAATTTTACTTATTATTCTTTACATCTTTTGGTATTAAAAATTTGTTTTTTTGCATTAAAATGCCATTTTCGTAGAGTTCAAAATTGTACCAACCACTTCGTTCAAAATTTACTTTTTCTAAAATTAAATAATTACTAGGTAAGTTTTTTAATTCAAAAACAGGCTCATTTTTTTCGGTAAAAAATTTAATCGAATACTTTTTAATATCTCCACCGGGTAAATCTATTACTAATGCATTTGTTTTTGCTGTAAATATTAATTTGCTTGGATAAGTAACAATTTTAGGTGTTACTATTTCGGGTAAAGTTGTTTTTGGTTGAATTTTACCAATCGTATTCTTTGGAGTAGATATTAAAACTTTTACACCAGTATTATCTTTAACTAAAGCATTTTCGTTTGGGGGATAAATAAAAATAGTAGTAATAACCGTATCAGTTTCGATAGGCTTTTGCTTTATAGGTCTAACTATATTACTAAATACATATTTACCACCTTCAAACGCTACAAATACA
>JGI25911J50253_10000526_pt1 | contig 12812 bp, 11 predicted proteins | sample LauGreSBDMM110SD_3_FD_50253 | JGI IMG/M metagenome (IMG submission 50253) | reverse complement strand
TTTTTTGACCTTTTGGTTTTGTTGTTCGCCGTAATCCACGCTGTCGTAATCAAAGGTATGAAGCACCTCATGTTTTAACAACGCTTGTCGCAACGACAGTGGCATGCGAAGAAAGGCATGGTGCGTGTGGGCAAACAATGTGTGACCACCGTTCAGCGGCACATCAATGGCGAACAGCATGATGGCCTTCATCGGGTACGGGTAAAAATACTGATCAGAATGAAATTGGAGCTCGCCTTTCCCAAACGTTCCGTCATGGCGTGTGTTTGACACATAGGTGACTTCCTGCGTCGTTTGCTGGATGGGGCCTTGGCGAGAAAATTTTCCAAAAATAGAAGCGAACGTGGCTTGCTGTTTTTCATTGAGCTGCTGATTTTTAAACAGCAATAAGCCATGCGCATGCAAAAGTTGCCGCAATGGATCGTGGAGATGGATGTCCACGCCCAATGACAAGTCCATGTCGTGCACCAGCAGACCGAATTGTGGTGAAAGGGGCGTGTGACTGAGCATGGATAAATGGTTGAAGTGATTCGATTCTGAATGGATTGGCTGCCCATGAAGGCTGGGGTAAACACTTAAATGGCCAAACACATCGCGCACCTAGTATTGGTGCTTATTGCTTTAAGGGCTTTATTTTGGGTTCGACCATCGCAGAAAAAATACTGGCCCGTGCCAGTGGCCAGACCCGCGTGAACGCAGGGGACAACATAAAGGCAAAGCCCGACTTTGTCGTGGCCTATGACTTTCCTGGATATACCGACGTCATCTTTAAGCAAATGAAAGATGAGTTTGGACTCACAGGTGTCAAAGATCCCAGTCGGTATGCTTTGTTTATCGACCACATGGTTCCGGCAGTGACGCCTCAGGAAGAAGAGTTGCACCAAAACACCCGAGATTGGGGCGCGCAGGCTCAAGTTCCTGTGTATGAACGCAAAGGCATCGGTCATCAAGTGGCATCTGAATTGGGGTATGCAACCCCTGGTGCATTTGTGGTTCACTTCGACGGGCATATCTCTCAACTGGGNACATTTGGCACGCTGGCCATGGGGGTGCGCAGGCATTTGATTGAGTCGTTCGTGAANGANAAAATCCGAATGGCTGTTCCAGCCACCACACGGGTCGACTTGGTNGGCCAATTGCAGCGNGGCGTGATGGCNCGAGACGTTTTTCACCATGTGGTGCGTGTGCTGGGNCCCGCCAGTTGCCGGTTCCAGGTGCTGGAGTTTGGTGGGGAGGCGATATCTGAGATGAGCATTGATGCCCGCCAAACACTGACTTGTTTGGCCATGTTCACAGGCGCAGTCACAGCCATCATCAACCCAGATCAAGTCACACTGCCGTATGCCAAAGAGCGCGCACGTCTGAGCATAGAGCCTTTGTATTCAGATCACGATGCCACTTATGCTGCGCGACACACGATAGACATATCGCAGTTGGANCCCGTGGTGGTCATTCCGCCAAGCCCGGCCAATACACGCAACTTGATGGACCATTTGGGGTTGTCTGTGCAGGTGGGNTATTTGGGTTCATGCGCTTCCGGCCGTTTAGAGGACTTGCGTGCTGCAGCGGAAGTTTTGCGTGGGCGCAGTGTCAAGCCAGGTTTTCAGTTACATGTGGTCCCAACCAGCCAGGAGATCATGCGGCAAGCGGCCCAAGAAGGGCTGCTCACCGACTTGATTGCAGCAGGGGCCTTTGTTTCTTCACCTTCTTGTGATTACTGCTTTGGNCGCTTGGGTGTGATGAGTGCGGGCCAGCGTGCCGTGTCCACAGGAACGCTCAATGTGCGTGGGCGCATGGGAAGCACAGATTCGGAAATTTTCATCGTCAACGCTGCCGCGGTAGCGGCAGCAGCCATTGAGGGTCAAATTGCAGACCCGAGACCCTACCTGAGGTGATGCCATGAGCTTGCCTGTGATCCACGGCCGCGTGGCATTTGTTTTTGAAGAAATTGATTTCGACGTTGATCAAATCATTGGGGTGAAAAACATCAAGTTAAGAGANCCTGCAGAGTTGGCATCCGTTGCCATGCAGTCATATGACCCGGCATTTGCATCGCAGGTGAGAAAGGGCGATGTTCTGGTGGGCGCCATGAATTTTGGTTACGGACATCCGCATTACCCNCCCATGATTGGTATGCGCCATTTGGGCATCACAGCTGTTTTTGCCGAGAGTTTTTCTCCAGGCTATTGGCGGGGCGAGGTGGCCATGGGTTTTCCTCAAATTGCATGCCCAGGCATTTTGAAGTTTGTCAACCGCTGGGATGACATTGAAGTGGACTGGACCGCACAACAAATCATCAACCATACCAGCGGCGGACGGCTTGATATAGAGGTTTGGTCAGAAAGCGATCGCTTGATGATTGAGGCGGGTGGCGTATTGGGATATTTGAAACACATTCAACAAGAGGAATCCACATGAATAAGAACCGGGCTGAGTTTGCGCATGCATTGCGGCAGGGGAAAACCGTTTGGGCTGCTGGTGTTTATGACGCCCTATCGGCGAAATTGGCAGAGGCCGCTGGGTTTCCTGCGTTAATGACATCTGGCTTTGCGGTNTCGGCCAGTTTGTTGGGGCAGCCCGATGTGGAGGTCTACACCATGACCGAAAACCTATCGGTGGCCCGCAATGTCTCCAATGCAGTGAGCATTCCAGTCGTGGCAGACACAGATACGGGTTATGGAAACGCGATCAATGTGATGCGCACCGTGCGTGAGTTTGAGCAAGCTGGGCTGAACGCCGTGATCTTTGAGGACCAAGAGGTGCCTAAGCGTTGCCCAGCAGCAGCAGCCTCGATTGAGATATTGCCGGTGATGGAAAGCGCTGCCAAGATACGCGCGGCGGTTCGTGCGCGGCTAGATCCCAACCTCATCATCGTTGCACGCACCGATGCGCTGACCGAGGCCGATGCCATTGAGCGCGCAAAAATATATGTGGAGGCCGGAGCTGACTTGATTCAGCCCATCAGCCGTTGCTTTACTTCAATTGATGGGCTGCGCCGATTGCGTCAGGGGTGCGGTGTGCCTTTGTCACTCCAACTGCTGGGCTGGCTTGAGAACGATTTGACCACTGAACAAATTCAAGAGGTTGCGGGTTTGGCTGTCTATCCCTTGGTGGGGCTGTTCACAGTGACAGAAACATTAAAACAAAACTATGCACAGTTGTGGAAATCAAAGTCGGTCCATGGTTTGCCTCAACCCATGACCAATATGTCCGAATTCAAAAAAATGATTGGGTTCAGTGAAGTGGAAGCATTGCAATCGATGTTTTTGTTGGGCAATTTGCCAAAAAAATAACCTGAGATGTGTGCTCAACACGTGATGAAAACTGCAACCACATCTTGTGCCGATCCTATGTCGCCAAACGCCGACTTGAACAATTCAGACCATGGCTTTTAAAAGCAGACCTAAAACAGGGTTGCCTGTGGTGGACCCCATCACCAGGCAGTTGATCAAAGGCGCGCTGAAGACGTTGCAAAAAGAAATGGAGTCTTTGATTGAGCGAACGGCCATGTCGCCCTTCATCAGAGAAAAGAAAGATTTTTTTTCGGGGGTTTTTGATACAGAGGGTCAGTTGATCGTTGGGACCTAGAATTGAGCTTAATGACAAGCGGCACTGAGTTGCCGATACTCCTCTAAGGAGGAGAAATGACGGTGTGCAACAAACGGCTTGATTTGTCTTTATCCGATCCACAGATCGGCTCAGCTCCGCTTCAGGATCTCTAGCGTTGGTCGTGGCCCGCTGGCTTTGCCCGTGATGGGCGCGCGTGGAAGGTTCGATGGGCCTGGCTCAATGGTGAATGTGTAGTCCAGCGAATACCAGGGGCCCGTCACTTCGCCATCTGGGGCGGGTGCGTTTTCGTGTAGCACATAGAGGCCAATCAGCTTCTTGGTCACAGCAAACTGAACATCGGTGTCCAGGTGGGGGTCGTCGCTGGAATACACCTGTGAAAATTGAGTTTTGTAGCCCGGCTTGACCACCATAAAGTGGATGTGTGCGGGCCGCATGTTGTGGCGCCCTTGCGCGCGCAGCAGCACGCCGACCGGGCCGTTCACCGGAATGGGATATCCCGCAGGTTTGATGCTTCGAAAGGACACATGGCCCGCCGCGTCGGAGACAAACTTACCGCGCAGGTTCATGTCGGCCTGCGCTGGGTCTTGGTTTTCGTAAAAGCCTTCGCTGGAGGATTGCCAAACATCGACCTCAGCCCCGCCCACCGGTTGGCCATCGCGGTCCTTGACCCAAGCGTTGACAAACAAGGGGGCACCTGGCGTGGCCGAGCGCACAATCGATGAGCCACTGGGCAAGACGTCCACACCCGCGCGCCAAAAGGGGCCAAGCAAATTGGCGGTCGTCTCGGTCTGACCATGGNCGCCGTTGTTGAGCAGGCAAACCAGTGCCGAAATACCCAGNGATCCCGCGGCCAGCACCACCTCATTGTGGGAGGGTGTGGTGGCTTGGCCCAGTTTGGCGATGGTGGCGCAGGCCAGCTGAAATTCAGGCTCTGTGAGCTTTGCCTCCCGGACAAAAGCGTGCAAATGACGCACTGCTGCGCCCATGATCTCGCGAAATCGAGGATCTTGGGCGCGTTCGATTTCTGCCAGAACGGCGGGGGTGATGTCGAACTGGTTCTCAATGATCATGGCAGCGCGCGGGCAAATGGTGGAGGGTTTTACTGAGGCGTCTGCATGCCGCATAGGCCATCAATCGACCTTTGCGCCTGACGCCTTGACGATGGGCACCCACTTGGCCAAGTCCTCGCGGATAAGGCTGCTGAAGGACGCGGGTGGGTTGATGGGTGCAAAGTCAAAACCCTGGGCCGCCAGCTTTTCTTTCACGGAAGGTGTGGAAACGATCTTCGCAATATCGTTGTGGAGCTTCATGACGATATCGGGCGGGGTGCCAGCCGGTGCGACAAAACCAAACCAGGTGTTGACCTCGTAACCTTTCACCCCACTGCTATCCATGGTGGGTAGCGTGGGCAAGAGAGTTGATTTACCCATGCTGGTCACAGCCAAGCCTTTTAATTTGTTTTCGCGAATCTGATTGATCACGGTGGGGGTGTTGTAAAAGCCCATGTTCACTTCACCGGTCATCACAGCCAAGATGCCTTGAGGAGCGCCTTTGTACGGCACGTGTGTGAGTTCGGTATTGGTCAATTGCCCAAACAGCACGCCCGACAAATGGTGGCTGGTTCCGCTGCCGCCCGAAGAAAAAGTCATGCCTGGTTTGGCCTTGGCCATGGCGATGACATCCATCGGTGTCTTGGCGCTGCTGCCAGGTGGGACGATCATCACATTGGACACGCCACCCACCAGCATGATTGGGGAGAAATCTTTGACCGGGTCGTAGCCTGGCTTGGCGTAGAGCGCAATATTGAACACCAGCGTGCCTTGGGATGCAAAGGCAATGGTGTAGCCATCAGGTGCTGCGCGCGCAAGATCGGCCATGGCGATGGTTCCCCCGGCACCTGCCTTGTTTTCGACCACCACCGCCTGGCCGTTCATGGCGGCCAGTTCTTGCCCAATCGTGCGCGACAAGATGTCGGCGGTGCTGCCAGCTGCCAAGGGCACCAGCAATTTGATCGGGCGGTTGGGGTAGCTTTGCGCCTGTGCTGCGCAGGCCAACGCCAAGGTGACGGTGAGCGCAGAGAACAGATAGGTGAATGGTTTGTGCATGTGGGACCTCGATAATGTGATTGGAAAAAAAAAGATATGGACATCAGCGCAACAAGTAAGTGGGGCTGGACCAAACCAGATGCCCATCCTCGAGCGTGATACAAACATAAAGGGCATCTTCAGCCTGATTGCGCGCAATCCGTCGTGACAGCTTGACGTTGAAGGTGTCGTTCACATCGGGCATGCGAAAAATGCGCATGCGCCGCTTGATGCCGGCGCCGGTCTCCAACACGTGATCGTGTAGCCCGATGTCTGCAACGGGTATGCTTGCTTTCACCAGGTGGGCGTCAATTTTCAAAGTGCCGGCGTATGCGTCTTTGAGCATCACCTCTGCACCGCCAAATCCGCCGGTAGTCAGTGCGGACCACGACAGTTGGTTGTCTTGACTGCGTTGCAGGCGCTTGTCGATGTTCCAAAGGTTGATGGAAGAAAAGGTTTCGATGCCGTTGCCCTCCAGCGTAGCCGACCCGTCCCACACGCTTTGTCGACCGCGGCCTCGGTATTCAGAACCCTCCCAAATGATGCGCAAGCGCCGCCCCAGTTGAGCCGATGTCCATGGCCGCCAGGTCTCCAACACCTCGGTTCGGTTTCGAATTTCGATGCGCTCGATGGGTGAACCTGCGGCCACATCGATCTCCAGGGTGACGTGGTCATCATGGCTGCGCAAAATATCACCCATGCGCGCTTTGCTGACCTCACCGGTGATTTGGCCGCCCAAGCTCGGATCGTCGGCATAAAGTTCGGCGGGGTTGTCGAATTGAACCCGCGTATCCAGGTGGACACGACAGCCAGTGGTGGCGTAGTGGTGGCGTTGGCGCAACGCCTCAAACAGGCTGTCGCGTGTCAGGTCCTTGGCAAGCAGGCAAGATAGGCCGCCATAGGCGCCAAACAAAGATGCGCCCGGATGGCTGGCACCGTGGCGTCCTTTGTGACCGTCAGAGTTGGCCAGTACCCCAACCCGATAGCCCTGCTCGAACGCATCTTCCAGCAGCCACTCAAAGGTGCCCCAGTCAGAGTGGACCTCCACCGAGCGTTCGATGCGTGCGTCGTGTGCCAAGGCAATGTCGGCGTAGCGGCCACCGATGTGAGCAAACACCACGCAGTTCTCGTCGGCCAAGGCCGCAAACAAATCATTGGCGCTGTTGGCGTCGGTGTGCAAATCGGTCAGGTCTTCCACCAGGGCATGGTGCGATCGGTGTATTTGCCGTCCTTCGTCGCGAAACATCACATTGCGGTCGCCACCCAAGCCGGTATTGCCAGACCATTCATAGCCTGGGAAGACAATGAAACGCCCATTTTTGTTGAACTCGGCGGTGAGCTGGTTGAGTTCATTCCAAAATGGCGTGGTGATTTGAAAGTCATTGCCTTGGTGACTCATGGCATCCAAAAAAGCCGTGTCGCGGGCAAACCCAATCAATTCGCGGGCCGAGTTGGTGCCAATCGTTTCTTCTGACTGGCCGTGCAAATCTGCCCAAAAAGGCAATAACTCTACAGACGCGGCGATGCGCAGTGGGTTGCTGGTGCAGACAATCTGACCTTGACTGTCGCGGACCGTGATGCGCAATTCACCAGGCAGCTCGACGCTGAGGTTTTCAAACACGTAGGCCAGCTTTCCGGCTACAGCGGAGATTTCGGCAGGCAAGCCACGCACAGGGACCGATGGTTCCAGCGTGAAGCGGCCTTGGGTCTGGTGGCTGGGGTTGCCCCATTTGTCCTCGCCTTTGAACCCAAAGCTGAACGCCTGACCCGCGCGCCGCAGCGTTGGCAAGATGGCCTTGTAGATCACAGGCGGTCCGGCCACCACGGCAATCGTGGGCTGTATGGGCAGCTCCACATAGTTGTAAGTGGCAAAGGCGTCGACCAGCACCTTGAACTCAAAAGTGGGCTCGGTGAAAGTTTGGATGCGAATGCCCGGCGAACCCTGACGGGTGTCGCCAATGTGCACAGTGATAGTGTCGCCCTCGCGCAGAAACCCTCGTTGGACGCGTATCAGCAGCGTCTTGTCCCAGGGCCGGATGTTGCCTTTCATGTCATAGCGCAACTCCAGCACAGCGCCATTGCTGGCGTGTGCTGTGACGTAGTTCCATCCGGCCGGATCGGAAAACTGCATCTTGCCCATGTCACTGGCAAAGCGGTGCACGATTTTCAAACTGCCGGTGTCGTCGATGCCGAAATAGCCCGCGGTGTAGGTGAGCGTGAGCGCGGCAAATTGCCCGGCTTCGCATGTCGTGGTAGGCGTGATCGTCGCGCTGCCTGCGCGCTCGGCCAAGTAGGTGGAGTGAAAGGCGTTGTTGCGCATGATCATGGTCGGGTGTTTGTGGATGGCAGATGGACGGTGAGAAGTTTGCAACGCTGGACTTTGGGGCACTTTGCCGTTGTCAAAAGATGGGAAGGCAGTGTTTGTGAGATGGCGAATGCATGGTGATGACCATGGAGATGCACCAGTCTATCTGTATTTCACCAGCACACCCACCCCTGGGTGCTTGCGAAGGTGGTTTTACCGCTGTCGTCGCACAAAATCACCTCGCGGTGGTTGATCCCAAAAGCTCACTGTGCAAGGGTCAAGCCATTGATATTCATCAGTAAGTAAATGTAATGAAGTTCGACCTTTTGACAGTCGGGTGCGCCCAACCTGCGGGCCAATGCATGGGCCAGGATACAGATGCGTTTTCCCTCTAATTCTGCATCGACCCGGAAATCGCAGGGTTTGCATTCGTGAAAGGCCATTCAAGTCGTCTTCACAGACTTGCTGCACTTCTGTGCTGGATGTTTTGGCACGGGCCTTTGCAAAGTTGTTGGCAAATGCAATAGCTTGAAAGATTTGCGTAGTAACTCAAGCCATGCCCAGTGGGGCATGTATTGATGTGGTCTGATACGATGATCATTTATCTTGAGGCATAAAAAATGAAGATAACCATGTTGGGAACGGGCGCTGCATTTGTCGACCCTGACAGGGCGCAATCTGGCATCTTGGTCACTTTGGACAATGGCCGCAATTATCTTTTTGATTGCGGGGCGGGCATCACCCGAAACATGGTGCGGGCCAATGTGAGCCCAGCGGATGTCAGCGCCGTTTTTTTAACCCATTTGCACCATGACCACATTTGTGACTTTCCCTTGTTTGTGATCACGGGATGGATGTGGGATCGAGAAGATGCCCCGGTGGTCATTGGCCCCAAAGGCACGCAACATTTTGTCACCCATTTGTTTGAGGGCGGGGCCTTCAAAGCGGACTTTGAAGCCCGAAGCAGTTATCCCAGAAGACAGAAAAATTTGTCTGCCATTCGGCCCAAGGTGGTGGAGGCTTCACCAGGGGTGGCATATGAGGACGAACATGTCCGCATGGTTTGTGACTGGGTAGAGCACATTCCCCGCGAAGTATCGGAATGCTTTGGTGTGCGCTTTGAGGCTGAAGGCAAGGTGGTGGCTTTTTCAGGAGACACCTCCCCTTGTGCAGCCATGGAGCGTTTAGCCCAGGGCGCTGATTTGCTCATTCACGAGTGCACCTTTCCCGAATCGTTCATTGAGCATCGCCGCCAAACAGGTGTGGGAACCTTTGCCCATACCAGCCCTACAGAATTGGGCTTGCTGGCATCGCGCGCGGGGGTGAAGCGCTTATTGCCAACGCATTTTGGTCACTTTGACTCTACCCACGCCCTGATTAAAAAGGTGGCCACCCACCATTTTCCCGTAGAACAAATGGGCCCGCATTTGATGGACGAGATGGTCAGGGATATTCGCAAACACTACAGCGGCCCATTGCAATTGGCCGCCGATCTTTTACGCATAGATGTTTGAAGGGGTGTAACCGTGAACAAATTTAATGTCAAAGGCTTGGGCATCTTGTTTCTACTTTCATTGGGGTGGTTATTGCCCCATGCCAGCGCTCAATCGCCTGAAACATGGCCGAACAAACAAGTGCGCCTCGTGGTTCCATATGTGGCCGGTGCGATGGGTGATATGGTGGCGCGCCGACTTTCAGATGGCTTGCGAAGTGAATGGGGACAGCCAGTGTTGGTCGAAAACCGACCCGGTGCCGGCGGCAACATTGGTACGCAGCATGTGGAGCAATCAGCGGCAGATGGTTACACCATATTGCTCGCCGCCACCAACAACTTCACGATCAACCAGTTTCTGTACAAAGATTTGGCCTTGGACCCCATCAAAAAGTTAGAAGCCATCACAGTGTTGGTGGAGGTGCCTTCGGTTATTTTTATCCCGGCAACGCTCCCCGTGAACAACTTCCGTGAGTTTGTGAATTACGCCAAAGCCAACCCAGGCAAGGTCAACTATGGTTCGCCAGGCAGTGGGACAACACCGCATATTTCTGCTGAGTCGATCAACAAAATGTTTGGACTGGGCATGACGCATATCCCTTACAAAGGGGCTTCGCAAGCAGTCGCGGCATTGTTGGCTGGCGATATTCAATTTTATTTGGTGGGTGCGGGTCTTGGAGCCCCGCATGTGAAGTCTGGCAAGCTTCGCGCGATCGCTGTTTCATCCAAATCGCGGCTCGATGCATTCCCCGATTTACCAACCTTCACCGAAGTGGGCTTGGGCGCCATCAATGCTGCCAACTGGTGGGGTGTCGCCGTTCCCACAGGCACGCCCCGTACCATTGCAGAAAAAATCCACCATGCTTTTTGCAAGGTCTTGTCAGAGCCCGTCAACAAAGCATCCATGGCTCAAATGGGCAATATTCCCGTGTGCAATGCCATGGCTGATGCACAAAAACAAATCTCAGACGAAGCCATGGGTTGGCAGCGCAACTTGCCAGGGCTGAACATCAAAATCGATTGAGTGGCCGAATCAACGCTCGCCAGCAACACGAACCCCATCTTTAAAAACAAAAAGGTGGTGTTCTTTCAGTGCGGCGTACTGGATGTCTTCCATGGGGTTGCCGTGCACGATCAGCATGTCCGCTATGTATCCCGCACGGAGCGCTCCTCGGTCGCTTAAGCGAAGTAAGTCGGCTGCGTTGGAGGTGGCTGAAATCAATGCGTCGATGGGTTTCATGCCTGCAGAGACCATGTGTTGCAACTCCAATGCATTGTTCCCATGTGGGTTGCACAGCGTGCCGGTATCGGCCCCCATGGCGATGCGCCCACCTGCTTGATAGTAAGCGCGGACCGATTGTTTGTGCCTCTCGGCCACTCTTTGGGCCTTGGCCAATGAGGCGGGCGGGACTTGATCCGGATGCAGCAACACTTGCGCAATGGCGGTCAGCGTGGGGACCAAATAAATTTGTCGCTCTAGCATGGCGCGAATGGTCTCATCGGTCATCAGCATTCCGTGCTCGATGGAGGTGACGCCCGCGCGGGCTGCGTTGAGAATGCCTTGTGTGCCGATGGCATGGGCTGCAGTGGGTTTGCGAAAACGGTTGGCTTCTTGGACGCCTGCGGACAGTTCTTCGGGCGTGTATTGGGCATCTTCCAAGTCCGTTCCCGCGTGAAGCACGGCGCCCGTGGCCATGAGTTTGACGCAGTCACAGCCGGCATATATTTGTTCACGCACGGCTTTGACCACCTCATCGGGCCCGTCAGCAACGCGGCCAATTTGCCATTTGGTCCCACCGGTCATGCAAATGACTTTGCCAGAGACTTTGATGTGTGGCCCTAAAAATTGACCTGAGTTGCAAGCGTCGCGGACGGCAAACTCCACATGATCAATGCCACCGCAATCTCGAAGGGCTGTGATTCCACCTTTGAGCGTGGCTTGGGCGTTGGACAGCGCCTGCAAGGTCAGTGCCGCATGGTTGTTGGCTTTGGCCGAAACAGCTTTGCCATCTCCTGACATCGTCAAATGGACGTGGCAATCGATCAACCCTGGCAACAGCGTTGCGCCAGCCATGTCAAAACGCTCGCCCGCATAGCCTGCAAACTGGCTGATGGGCCCGATGTCTTGGATCCGTGCACCCTCTACCAGCAAGGCGTGCCCATCCGGCAAGGGCTTGAAGCCGTCAAAAATGGCGCCATTGAAAAACAACATGGTGTTACTCGGGCTTGATGCTGGCGTCTTTGACCACTTTGACCCACTTGTGATATTCCGAAGTCATATAGGCCGTGGCCTCTTTGGCTGTGCCCGGCATCAACTCCACCCCCAAGCTGCTCCACTTCTCTTGGACATCTGGTGTGGACAGGGCCTCTTCAATGACTTTGTTGAGCCGACTGACTACCTCTGCGGGGGTTTTGGCGGGCGTGAGGATGGCATACCAAGCGTCAAAGGCGTAGCCCGGGAGGCCTGCCTCAGTAATCGTGGGCGCATCCCAGCCTTTGCTGCGTTTGTCGGAGGTGACGCCCAAGGCCAAAAGTTGCCCCGACTGGACATAGGGCTTGACCACCAAGGGGCTCACAAATGCCAAGGGCACGCGACCGGCCAACAGATCGGGCATGAAGGCGCCTGTGCCCTTGTAGGGAATGTGAACCATTTTGGTTCCCGATATGCTTTTGAACAGCTCGGCCGCCAAATGTGGGGAGGTACCGGTTCCGCCGGAAGCGTAAGAAAGCGCATCCGGCTTTGCTTTGGCCAAGGCGATCAATTCGCGCACTGACTTTGCGCCCAATGAAGGGTGGGCCACCAAAATAAGTGGGCCTTTGCCCACCATGGACACGGCCACATAATCCTCTACGCCATACGGCGAGGCGCTGCCAAAAATCGATGGGTTGACGGAATAAGCCATTCCGTGCAACAGCAGTGCGTGGCCATCATGCGGTAATCGCAAGATCATGGTGGTGGCTTGATTGCCACCTGCCCCGGCAATGTTTTCAATCACCACCGACTGACCCAGGCTGGCGGACAGTTTGGGGCCCAGGGTGCGGGCAAAGATGTCGTTGGGCCCACCAGGGGCAACAGGAACCACCAATTTGATCGCTTTGCTGGGGTAATCCAGTGCCATGGCACTGAATGCATTGAAACATAAAAGGAAAAAAGCAAAGCGTAAAAAGACAGTCATGGATCACCTTGGCAAATGCAGTCGTGCTGCGGAAAAAGACGCTGGGTAGATAACTCTGGATGATTGTATGTATTCATATGCATGGGTCGCAAGTTGCGCCATATAACGCTCTATCGCCATGCAATTCGAACATGCGGCAAGGCTGGTAAATCCGCAAAGGAAACCCCCGCATTAAATGCAGCTGT